>Ga0209147_100074_pt1 | contig 208743 bp, 193 predicted proteins | sample AraplaCol_mLB_r2_FD_184278 | JGI IMG/M metagenome (GOLD analysis project Ga0209147, IMG submission 184278) | Arabidopsis root microbial communities from North Carolina, USA - plate scrape CL_Col_mLB_r2 (SPAdes) (version 2) | ecosystem: Host-associated > Plants > Roots > Endosphere | place: USA...
GCGTCAACATCTGGGGCGACGGCAGCACGTACAAGGGCAACGACATCGAGCGCTTCTACCGCTACGGCCTGCTCGTGAACCCGGATCTGAAGATCTACAAGCCGTGGCTCGACCAGACGTTCATCGACGAGCTCGGCGGCCGTGCCGAAATGTCCGAGTTCATGAACCAGGCAGGCTTCGCGTACAAGATGTCGGCCGAGAAGGCCTACTCGACCGATTCGAACCTGCTCGGCGCGACGCACGAAGCGAAGGATCTCGAAAGCCTCGAGAGCGGCATCAAGATCGTGAACCCGATCATGGGCGTCGCGTTCTGGCGCGACGACGTGAAGATCGCCGCGGAAGAAGTGACGGTGCGCTTCGAAGCCGGCCAGCCGGTCGCGCTGAACGGCGTCGAGTTCACCGACCCGGTCGAGCTGCTGCTGGAAGCGAACCGCATCGGCGGCCGTCACGGCCTCGGCATGAGCGACCAGATCGAAAACCGGATCATCGAGGCGAAGAGCCGCGGCATCTACGAAGCCCCGGGCCTCGCGCTGCTGTACATCGCATACGAGCGTCTCGTCACCGGCATCCACAACGAAGACACGATCGAGCAGTACCGCGAGAACGGCCGCCGTCTCGGCCGCCTGCTGTACCAGGGCCGCTGGTTCGACCCGCAGGCGATCATGCTGCGTGAAACGGCCCAGCGCTGGGTCGCGCGCGCGATCACCGGCGAAGTGAAGATCGAACTGCGCCGCGGCAACGACTACTCGATCCTGAGCACGAAGTCGCCGAACCTCACGTACCAGCCGGAACGCCTGTCGATGGAGAAGGTGGCATCGACGTTCTCGCCGCGCGACCGGATCGGCCAGTTGACGATGCGCAACCTCGACATCACCGATACGCGCGACAAGCTGCGCGTGTATTCGCAAGTCGGGCTGCTGACGCCGGGCGAAGCATCGGCGCTGCCGCAGATCAAGGGCGACGACAAGTAAGTCGCCTGACGCCGCTCGCGGGCCGGTCGATTTCCGACACACCCGTGAGCGGCCGGCTTGGTCACCGGTCAGACGCTCTGCTCCGGGTTCGGCTGTACCCGTTTGACCGGCAACGACGCGAGAACATCCCACGCCCAAGGGATTGCGCTCTCCAGATACCATCGCCAATACGATCGGCGATTTGCATCACCTCCCTTCTCCTCCCACACGGCACTGCCGGAAAGCGCCAGCGCCCCGTAATAGCCGACATCCCAATCGTCCGGAAACACGCTTTTTTCGTTTTCGCCGACCACATCGAAATTCGTGTCGTACAAGATCGTATTGATCGCCGCGAAAACGGTCATGCCGGCATAAACCGGGACAAACGCTGCTTCGCCATGCCCAAACAGATCGATGACCTGGGTGTGGTACACGCCATTGTCTCTTTCCAGACAGACCAGGTCATACTTTCCGGCCAGCGCGTCAGCGCCGTTCGCCAACATGGCCCGCGCTGCCGTCAGCACGCTCGCGTACGGATTCAGCCAGTCGATCGCCTCTTCGGCACACAGCATCGCCAACCGCGCGCGGCGCAAGTATCCGGCGTCGACATGTTCGTCAGACGACAATGCCTCGATCAACCGAAGCAGTTCCCTTCGCACAGCTGCCGGCAGCTCCCCGTCGGGCGTAATTGCCGACAGGGCCGCCGACAACGCATCTGTCAACGCTTGCGGAATATTCGTCATCTACTTAGATTCACAATAAGGACAATACGGCGCACATCACTTTCGGCACGCCCGCCTTGAACGACACCCGTGCGAATTCCCGCACGCGGCCCACCCAGCGCGACACGCATCTTACTGACCAAACGCGCGCCGATCCATCGCGATCACCGGCGCCGTTCGGCGCTGCACCGCCGCGCCCGTCATGGCAAGCTGCGAGTCGTTCGATTTCTTCGTTGACCCATGACCACCCTGACCGTCATCCACCTGAACGGCCCGATCAACAGCGGCAAGACGACGATCGGTCTCGCGCTCGCTCGCGTGCTGCCCAACGCGCGCTTCATCGACGGCGACGATCACGATGCGCCCGAAGACGCACCGTTCGACGTGCAGTGGGCAATCGCGCTCGAGCGTCTCGTCACGCAGATCGCGAACGCGCGCGAGCGTCATCTGGTCATCGCCTATCCGATCGGCGACCCGGAATTCGGGCGGCTGCGCGCCGCCTGCGAGGCGCGCGATGCGCGGTTGTTCGTCGTGACGCTCGCGCCGCCCGAAGCGATCGCGTCGTCGAATCGCGGCTCGCGCGCGCTGACGGACTGGGAGCGGAGCCGGATCGCCGAGATGTATCGCGAAGGCTATGCGTCGCGGCCATTCAGCCAGATGGTGCTCGATACGTCGGACGCGACACCCGACGCCTGTGCGGCGCGTATCGCGCGGCACGTCGCAGCGACGGAGTCGTAGAGCGGCACGACGATCACCGTCACGGCGAACGACACGACCAGGACCTTCACGATGGATTCGAGCTTCGTCGGCGAGCGCTTCTACTTCAAGGCCGGCGACTACGACCGGACGGCCGTGCCCGGCACGCCGACGGCGACGCCCGGCACTGTCATGAAGTTCCATGCGCCGACGCTCACGCACGGCTGATCGCGCCTCTCGATGCATGAAGCCGGGCGTGCTCGCAATACGCGCCGGCCCGGCGTCCCGGCGCACCGGCCGCGCCTACGAGTGATGCCGCACGCCCGGCACGGCCGCTTCCCTCGCACCTTTGCGGCTCAGCATCAGCGTGACGACCGCCGACACCGCGAGCGTGCCCGCCACCACGTAGAGCCCCGCGGCATAACCGCCCGTCACGTGCTTCAGCCAGCCGATCGCGAACGGCCCGACGAACCCGCCGAGGTTGCCGATCGAGTTGATCATCGCGATGCCGGCCGCCGCGCCGGCTCCCGACAGGAACGCGCTCGGCATCGCCCACAGCGGCGCCTTCGCGGCACTGATCCCGATGTTGACGACGACCAGCGCGAGCACGGTGAGCAGCGCGGTGCCCGCCTGCCCCGCAAACACGAAGCCGATGCACGCGAGCACGCACGGAATCACGACGTGCCAGGTGCGCTCGCCGCTGCGATCCGAATGCCGCGCCCAGGCGATCATCGCGACGACCGCGGCGATGCTCGGGATGCCGGTGAGCAGGCCCGTCTGCAGCGCGGTGAAGCCGAACTGCTTGACCATCAACGGCGCCCACAGGCCGAGCGTGTACAGCCCCGCCGACGTGCCGAAATAGATCAGCGCAAGCGCCAGCACGCGCGGATCGCGCAGCGCCTGCCACGCGCCGGCGGTATGCCCGGCATGCGTGTGGCGCGCATCGGCTTCGGCTTTCAGCTTCGCGACCAGCCAGTCGCGCTCGTCCGCCCGCAGCCATGCGGCCTTCGACGGCGAATCGGTCAGGCACCTGAGCACGACGAAGCCGAGCACGACCGCCGGCAGCGCTTCGACGATGTACAGCATCTGCCAGTCGGCGAGCCCGAACATCGGCGGCATCTGCATGATCGCGCCCGACAACGGCGAACCGATCGCGGTCGAGATCGGCGCGGCCGCCATGAACCACGCGGCGGCCACCGCGCGCTGCTTCGCGGGAAACCACAGGCTCAGGTACAGGATGATGCCGGGGAAGAACCCTGCCTCGGCCATGCCGAGCAGGAAGCGCAGCACGTAGAAGCTCGTCGGCCCGGACGCGAATGCGGACACGGCCGACACGATCCCCCACGTGACCATCACGCGTGCGATCCAGATGCGCGCGCCGACGCGATGCAGAATCAGGTTGGACGGCACTTCGAACAGGAAGTAGCCGATGAAGAACAGGCCGCCGCCGAACCCGAACGCGGTCGGCGACAGGCCGATCGCCTTGTTCATCGTCATCGCGGCAAAGCCGACGTTGACGCGATCGAGAAAGCTGACGAAATAAAGCAGCATCACGAACGGAATGATGCGCCACATCAGTTTCCGCGCGACGCGGGTTTCCAGATCCGCTTGCATGTGTCTCCTCCTTCGAGGTCGAGCCGTGCTCTGTCCGTGAACGCTCGCCGGCGCCGCCGCGAAACGGGCGCCGGGGCGCCCGGGCGCCCGGCTCGCGTCGGATGCGCGAGTCGCGGGCAGGAAAACGGGGGAACGATGAACGGGAGACAGCCGGTGACCGGTTGCGCACGCGCGCGGCCGCTACGTCGCGGCCCGCCCGCCCATCGCCGCCCGTGTCATCAGGCGGCGATCGCCGCGTTCGCGACACGCTCGCAGACAGCCGCCGTCACCTGCGCGGTCGTCGCGCTGCCGCCGAGATCGCGCGTGTGCAGCGACGGGTCGGACGTCACCGCCTCGATCGCCTGCATCACGCGCGCGGCGGCTTCCGCTTCGCCGAGATGGTCGAGCAGCATCACGACCGACCAGAACGTGCCGACCGGATTCGCGAGCCCCTTGCCCATGATGTCGAACGCGGAGCCATGGATCGGCTCGAACATCGACGGATAACGACGCTCGGGATCGATGTTGCCGGTCGGTGCGATGCCGAGGCTGCCGGCGAGCGCGGCCGCGAGATCGCTGAGGATGTCCGCGTGCAGGTTGGTCGCGACGATCGTGTCGAGCGACGCCGGCCGGTTGACCATGCGCGCGGTCGCCGCGTCGACAAGCTCCTTGTCCCACGTCACGTCGGGAAACTCCTGCGCGACCTGCTTCGCGATCTCGTCCCACATCACCATCGCGTGCCGCTGCGCGTTACTCTTCGTGATCACGGTCAGCAGCTTGCGCGGGCGCGACTGCGCGAGCCGGAACGCGAAGCGCATGATGCGTTCGACGCCGGCGCGCGTGAGGATCGACACATCGGTCGCGGCCTCGATCGGATGGCCCTGATGCACGCGGCCGCCGACGCCCGCATATTCGCCCTCGGAGTTCTCGCGGACGATCACCCAGTTCAGGTCGCCGGGCCCGCAGCGCTTCAGCGGCGCGTCGATACCGGGCAGGATGCGCGTCGGGCGCACGTTCGCGTACTGGTCGAAGCCCTGGCAGATCTTCAGGCGCAGCCCCCACAGCGTCACGTGATCGGGCACGTCGGGGTCACCCGCCGAGCCGAACAGGATCGCGTCCTTGCCGCGCAACGCGTCGAGGCCGTCGGCCGGCATCATCGCGCCGTGCTCGCGGTAGTAATCGGCGCCCCAGTCGAAATCCTCGAACTCGAACGCGAAGCGGTCGCTGCCGCGGGCCAGCGCCTCCAGCAACTGCTTGCCGGCCGGCACCACTTCCTTGCCGATCCCGTCGCCGGGAATCGTTGCGATACGGTAAGTCTTCATGCGCACATCCTCGATTGATCGTCAGCGTGGAGGCACTTTACCGAACCAGGAGTGCAGGAACCGGTGCTAGACTCAAAGCATCTTTAACTTCAATTCATGAATCCCGTCATGGCGGATACCGTCCAGCCGGCCGATCTCGGCTTCTTCTCGACGCTCGCCGCCTCCGGCAGCCTCAGCGCGGCCGCGCGCGAACTCGGGCTGACCGCGGCGGCCGTCAGCAAGCGGCTCACGCAGATGGAGCGGCGCGCGGGCGTCACGCTGGTGAACCGCACGACACGGCGGATGATGCTGACGCCGGAAGGCGACGTGTATCTCGACTACGCGCGCCGGATCCTCGACCAGATGGACGAACTCGGCGAGTTGCTCGGCAGCGCGAAGCAGCGCCCGAAGGGGTTGCTGCGGGTGAATGCGACGCTCGGTTTCGGGCGCAGCCACGTCGGCCCGGCGATTTCGCGCTTCGTCGCGCGGTATCCGGAAGTGTCGGTGCAACTGCAGTTGTCGGTGATGCCGCCGCCGCTCACCGACGACGCGTTCGACGTGTGCATCCGCTTCGGCGAGCCGCCCGATTCGCGCGTCGTCGCGCGGCGGCTCGCGCCGAACCGCCGGCTGCTGTGCGCGGCGCCCGCCTATCTCGCGCGGCACGGCACCCCGGGCACGCCGCACGACCTGACGCGGCACAACTGCATCGGCATCCGGCAGGGCGACGAGGGTTACGGCGTCTGGCGCCTGACGAGCGGGCGCGGCACGGCGCGTTATACGGAAGCCGTGCGGATCAACGGCAACCTGACGACGAACGACGGCGAGATCGCCGTGAAGTGGGCACTCGACGGGCACGGGATCCTGATGCGCGCGGAATGGGATCTGCGCGACTACCTCGCCGACGGGCGCCTGGTCGTCGTGCTGCCCGATCACGAAACGCCGGGCGCCGACATTTATGCGGTGTATGCGCAGCGTCACCAGATGTCCGCGCGGATTCGGGCGTTCGTGGATTTTCTGGCGGAGGAGCTGGGGCGGTTGAGGACGGTGTAGGAATCGGCACGGCACGCCCGGTGTCTCCGCGCACACGGCACGGAAACAGGAACGCCAATATTTTGGCTATTTATTTGATAAATAGCCAAAATATTGGCATTCCGCATAGTAGACCAGCCCACGAGACGCCGATGACCGCACCGATTGTGCTAATATTCTGGCATTTCCGTTAGCAAAACGTTGAAATATTAGCCTCATGGCAAAGAAGACCGCCCCGCTCCTGCCCGTATCGAACCAGCTGCTCGCCGAATTCGGCGAGCGGCTGAAACTTGCGCGCCTGCGCCGGAAACTGACGGCCAAGCAGGTCGCGGAACGCGCCGGCATGTCGCCGATGACGCTCCGTTCACTCGAAGCCGGCGGGTCGGGCGTCACCATGGGCGCGTATCTGTCCGTCATGCAGGTCCTGGGGCTCCAGAACGATCTGGAAAATCTCGCTGCCACGGACGAATTCGGACGCCAGCTTCAAGACGCGCGGCTCGTCAAACCGCGGCCCGATCGACGAACCGTGCCGCCGCCGTCTTCTGCCGCAGCATCGGAGCCCAAACGGCGCAATCGTGCAACCGCGTCTTCCACCACGAAAGCGACCGACACAGGCAGCGCCGCCTCCGACACCACCGACCACGGCGATGTCCGCGGCACGACGGCGGCCGACCTTGCCGCATTGCTGAAGCCGGCACGAAAGCGGCATGGGGAGCATCGAGGGAAATGACGACGATCGGTATCTACGCAGATTGGGACGGCTTGGCGGAACCGCAAAAGCTCGGACTCCTGCACAGCCGCAAGACGCGGGCGAGCGGTTCGAGTTGCGAATATTTTCGGCTCAAGCTACAGGACGCCGACGAGATCATCGCCGACTTCAGCAGCATCGTCGGCCAATGGAGAACGCTTGCGACACGACTCGCGCTCCCTGCAAGGGAACAGGAACGCATGGCCGGCGCGTTCCATCTCGCGAGCGCTTGATCGCACTACGTCCATCGCGCCTCCTTCACACCATCGCGGCCTCACTACCCTCGCGATCGTCGACCTCGATCGTTTCCGGCACCGGCCGCCGTACAACGCCCCCCGCAACGACCAGCCCCTCCCCGTTTCGCGACGCTTCCGAGAACCGCTCGACCATCCAGTCGACGAACGCGCGCACGCCGGGCGACACATGCGGGCGCTTCACGTACACGGCCGACACCGCGATCGCACCCGGCCGCCAGCACGGCAGCACTTCCCGCAACCGCCCCGCGTCGATCAGCGGCTGCGCGGCGACGCGCGGCGGCTGGATCAGCCCGAGGCCATGCTCGCCGCACGCCAGGTACGCCCGCTCGTCCTCCACACTGACGATCCCGTCGAGCCGCACCTTGCGCACCGCGCCATCGACGAGGAACTCGAGTTCGGCCGTACGCTGCCCCGGAACCGGCGACGTGCCGACCGCACGATGCAAGGCCAGATCGTCGAGCGTGCGCGGCGCGCCGTGGCGGTCGAGATACGCGGGGCTCGCGCATGTCACGCGCTCGAGCGTGCCGAGCCGGCGCGCAACGAGCGACGAATCGGGCAGTTCGCCAAGCTGGACGCTGCAGTCGATCGCGTCGCCGATGCGATCGGCCGGGCGCCCGGATACGCCCAGCGTCAGCGCCAGGTCGGGATGCCGCGCATGGAACTCGCCGAGCGCCGGCAGCACGATCGCGTCCGCGACCGCCGCCGGCAGCTCGACGCGCAGCGGCCCGCTCGGGTGCAGCGCGGCGCCGCGAATGCTGGCCTCGAGCTCGTCGACGTCGGCCGTGATGCGCACGCAGCGCCGGTAATACGCGTCGCCTTCGGGCGTCGCCCGCAGCGCGCGCGTCGTACGCACCAGCAACGGCATGCCGAGCGCCGTTTCGAGCTCCTGCACGGTCCGCGTCGCGGTGGCGCGCGAAATGCCGAGCGCCTGCGCCGCACGCGTAAAGCTGTTCATTTCGACGATGCGCGTGAAGATGCGCATCGCGCGGATCGGATTGTCCACCGGACACCCCTGCATGTTTGCCGCATGCCGCGGCGCACGCTTGCGCGCCCGCCGTGCCTGCGTATCGAGGAACGCCGCGCCGCCGGCGCGGCAGACGGTTCAGCCGTTCGCCGCCGAGGCGCCGCGCGCCGGTTCGTCGAGCAGCCGTTGCGCCAGCGCGAGTGCGTCGTCGCGGGTGGCGGCCGCGTTCAGCGGATAACCCCAGACCTTCTCGAACGCGCCCGAGAACGCGTCGAGCGCCACGCGCCGCGCGGCGTCGGGCTCGATCGCGATCATCGCGGAAATCCATGCGCGCGACTGCGCGCGGTTGGCCTTGCTCCACTTCGCGAGCTGCTTGCGCAACTCGTGATCGTCAGCGCCACGTTCATTGCCGGACGGCGCATCGTCGGTCAGAAGAACGAACGGTTCGCGACGCGCGAGCAACGCGTCGAGCTCGGCGATCAGGCTGGCGGGGTCGGTGTGCGTCGAACCGGTGTAACGCAACCAGACAAACGGGAATTCGGTCGTGGTGATGTGCATGTCGGCCTCCAGATGAGAACGATTCTCATTTTATGGATCGAGGCCCGCGGCGTCATTTATCGTCCCGGCCAACCGCTTGCTCGATCCGGCCAATCGCACCCGGATGACGCGAGTCGCGCGGTTCAGCGTTGCCGGTCGGTCAGGAATTGCGTCGGCGACTTGCCGGTCGCCTTGCGGAACATCGTCACGAAGCTGCTCGCGCTCTCGTAGCCGAGATCGATCGCGATCTGGTGCACGCGGCGGCCGGTCGTCAGCATCCGCAGCGACAGCGCGACGTGCAGCCGCCGGCGCCAGTCGCCGAGGCTCATCCCGAGCTCCTTCGCCGCGAGCCGCGTCAGGCTGCGCTCGCTGATGCCCGCGCGCCGCGCGAGCTCGGCCAGCGGCGACTTGTCGGCCGGATCGGCGAGCAGATGGTCGATCAGCTTGCGCAGCCGGCGATCGGCGGGCATCGGCAGGTACAGGTCCTCGACCGGTGCGGCGGCGAGTTCGTCGAGCAGCGTCGCCATCAGCCGTCCCTGAGGCCCGTCGACGTCGTACAGGCTCGGAAAGCTCGCCGCCTTCAGCAGCAGTTCGCGCAGCAGCGGCGACACCGACAGCGTGCAGCAGCGCGCGGGGAGGTCGAGGGCGGCATCCGGTTCGACCAGCACCGCGTAGAACGTCGCGCCGGCCGAGCCGCGCGCCGCGTGCGGGACGTCGCCCGGAATCCATACCGTGCATTGCGGCGGCGCGCTCCACACGCCGCCGTCGATCTCGCAATAGATGACGCCGCTCAGCGTGTAGAGCAACTGCGCCTGCGGATGGCTGTGCCGCTCGAGCCGCCATTCGGGCTCGACGACCGAACCGCCGAACACGACGAGCGGACGCGGCACGTGGAAGACTTCGTCATCCGCTGCGGGATCGGTGGTCGGAGGAAGCTGGCGCATGAAACGGTGGACGATGGAGGAAGCCGGACGCCCTGCCCGCGCGTCCTTTCGTGCTTATACCAGAAAGGCGCCGGCGCGGCCCTGCCGCCCGCGCGGGGCCCGTGCGGCGTCTGCAGCCGCCTGCCGATGCGAATACAATGCCCCGATCCCCCGCCGCCGCACCCACCTGCCGGAGCCGTCATGTTCGACCTGACCACGCTGACCACCTTCACGGCCGTCGTCCTGGGCCTGTTCCTGATTCCCGGCCCCGCCGTGCTGCTCGTGCTGAGCCGCACCGTGCAGGGCGGCCGCAAGACCGGCATCCTGACCGGCCTCGGCGTCGCCAGCGGCGACTTCGTGCATACGCTGTTCGCGGCCGTCGGCCTGTCGGCGCTGCTGATGACGTCGGCGCTCGCGTTCAATGTCGTGAAGGTGATCGGCGCCGCGTACCTGATCTATCTCGGCGTGCGCGCGCTGCTGGAGAAGCAGTCCGATCCGTCGCTGCCGAGCGTATCGCCCGTCACCCCGCTCAAGGCGTACCTGCAGGCGATTCCCGCCGAGGTGCTGAATCCGAAGACCGCGCTGTTCTTCCTCGCGTTCATGCCGCAATTCGTGCATCCGGAACGTGGCTCGACGTTCGTGCAGTTCGCGGTGCTCGGGCTGATCTTCGTCGTGCTCAGCTCGCTCTACACGACGCTGATCGCCTGCTCGATCCGTCCGCTCGGCCGCATCGTGAAGCGGCTCACGTGGCTCACGCGCTGGCAGGGGAAGATCATCGGCTCGATCTTCATCGCGCTCGGGCTGCGCGTGGCCGTGCAGCAGCGCTGACACGCGCGGCCGCATGACGTCCGCCGCCACGCCCGCCGGCGAAGCGCTCTACACCGACCCGCGCCTCGTCGCGGTCTACGACCTGTTCAACGCGGGCGATCGGGATTTCGCGTTCTACGCGTCCGTGATCGGCACCGCACGCCGACGCATCCTCGACCTCGGCTGCGGCACCGGCACGTTCGCGCGCCGGCTCGCGGCTGCCGGGCACGACGTCGTGGCGATCGATCCCGCGCCGGCGATGATCGAATACGCCCGACGCCAGCCGGGCGCCGACGCGGTTCACTGGCTTGCGTGCGGGCTCGACGGCCTGCCGCCCGACGCGCCGCCGTTCGATGCGGTCGTGATGACCGGGCATGCGTTCCAGTGCCTGCTGACCGACGCGGAAATCGACATGACGCTGCGCGGCGCGCGGCACGTGCTCGCCGACGGCGGACGCTTCCTGTTCGAGACCCGCAATCCGCGCATCGCGCCGTGGCGTGCATGGACGCCGGCACATTCGGCACGCAGCGTCGAATCGCGCGAATCGGGCATCGTCGACCTGCATCATGCGGTGCGCTCCGTGGACGGCGCGATCGTCACGTTCGACACGCACTACCGCTTCCGCCGCGACGACACGGTGCTGACGAACACGAGCCGCCTGCGCTTCATCACACAACCCGACCTGCGGGAGCGGGTGATCGCGGCCGGATTCCCGTCGGCCGACTGGTACGGCGACTGGCGGCACGCGCCGTTCGACGCTGCGACCAGCGCGGAGATCATCGCGATCTGCCGCGCGTGAGTGCGCATTCCCGGCCGCGTCAGCCCGCCACCGGCAGCGTGTCCACCGCATACACGTGCCGCAGCATGCGACCCAGCACCGGATCGTCCAGCTCGACCTCGAACCGCTCGGCCGGCCGGATGCCGCCGATCGCCGCGAGCGTGCCGCACAGCATCGCGGTGCCGTCGACGAAGCGGCCGTCGTGGCGCGCGAACTGCGCGAGCAGGTCGTCCGGTGCGCGCATCGCGCTCACCTTGCCTTCCTGGTACAGCACGCGCTCGCCGTCGATCGTCGCGTAGGCGCGCAGCACGAGCTGATCCCAGTGCCCGGCCACGTCGTCGAGCTTCCACAGCGTGTTCGCGCACGGCTTGCCGCACATCTGCTTCGACACCGTGATCCCGTACGTCTCGACCTCGCGGTCGGTGTGATCGGACGCGATGCCGACGAACGTCTCGCCGCCGTCGCGCACCAGCACGAATTCCGCTTCGCCGCTGCTCTGCCCGCCCGACACCTGGATTGCGGGCGACGGATCGAGGCGGTCGGCCGCGACGCGGTAGAACACGGGCGTCGTCGCCGGGCGCTTGACGCCCAGCTCCTCCAGCTCGCGGATGTGCTTCTCCATGGCGGCCGTGTCGCGGCCCGTCCAGCCCGCGATCACGAGCGTGTCGATCGCGATCGCGCGCTCGGTGCGGCCGTCGCGACCGTCGATCGCGAACGTGATGGTTTTCATCGAATGTTCCTCGTAGCGGGCAGCGCACGCGCGATGCGGCGCCGCCCGCGTTGTGTCGTGAATGGCCGGGCTCAGGCCGGGTCGTAGTAGTGGATCTCCAGCAGCACGCAGCCGCCGTTCGACTTGAACGGGCCGTGCCATGCGCCGGGCGGGCGCACCGCATACGTGTAGCCCTTGAACGGCGTGCCGCCGTTGCCGTGTTCGTCGTTGCCGACGGTCAGGTCGCCTTCGACGAGAAACACCTCTTCCCAGTAGTCGTGCACGAACGGTTTCTTCGTATGCAGCCCGGCCGGCAGGCGCAGCAGGCGCGTGCGGCTGCCGCGTTTCCGCTCGGTGTCGAGCGCACCGGACAGGATCAGTTCCTGCGCGCCGGATGCCGGGTCATAGCCTTCCGGCAATTGCCAGTCGCGCTGCATGTCCAGCGCATGAAATTCGTCGTGAAGCTTGTTGATGGCCATCTGTCTCTCCTGTGGCGATAGCGGATGAGTCGAACGCGATGCGGCGCGTCAGGCGGCGTGCGGCGTCGACAGTTCCTGGTTCAGCGAATAGCTGCCGAGCATCGAATCGACGAGATGCGACGCGCGCTGCCAGTCGTACGTGCGATACGCATGCCCCTTCGTGACGAACGACGCGCCGGCGTAGAACAGTTCGTACTGGTTGTGGCGCGACGCGAATTCGGAGCCGACCGCATCCCACGCGAGCTTGAAGAACTTCACGCGCTCCTCGGACGAGCACACCGGCGACTTCTGCGTCTTCTCGATGATGCGCAGCAGGTCGGGGTTCTCGAAATCGCGCACGCTGGACGGCAGCATGATCATTCCGCCGCCGGCGAGCTCGCGCAGCGTGTTGAGCACCTTCGAATAGAGCTGCTGCGTGACGACCTGCGAGCCGTACAGCATGTTGCGGTCGGGCACGTAGAAGCCGTTGACGACGGTGCCCTTCGCTTCCATCCCGTAGACCCACGCCTCGACCATCGACGCTTCGGCCGCGAGCTGGCCCAGCGTTTCGCGCACCTGCGGGAACGCGTTCGTGCCGTTGACCTCGGAGATCTTCAGGCCGAGCCCGACGAGGAAGCGCAGCTTCGTCATCAGGCGCACCTGGCATTGGTAGTTCTGGTAGACGTGCGCGGGCGTCGCGTGGAACTGCTTCGCGCACATCGCCGTGTTGCCGGCAACGAAGATCCGTTCCCACGGCACCTTCACGTCGTCGAAATACAGCACCGCGTCGTTCTCGTCGAAGCGGCTCGACAGCGGGTTGTCGAACACCGATGTCGCGTTCTCCTCGTATGACTTGCGCGACAGGATCTTCATGCCCTTCGCGTTCATCGGCACCGCGAACGACAGCGCATACATCTCGTCGCCTTCGCGCAGCGGCTGGATGCAGCTGCAGAACACCTCGTTCGCCATGATTCCGCTCGTCGCGAGCATCTTCGCACCGCGCACCGTGATGCCTTCGGCATCCTGATCGACGATGCCTACCGCGAGGTACTTGTCCTCCTGTTCGTGCGCGGCCTTCGACTGGTTCGCCTGCGGATTCACGATCACGTAGGTCAGGAACAGGTCGTTGTCGCGTGCATAACGGTAGTAGTCGCGCAGCGCGCCGGCGCGCCGGGTCGTATTGTTCGAACACGTCGGCGCCCATGTACATGCCGGAGAGACACGACGCGACGTGGTCGGGCGAGCGGCCCATGAAGCCGTAATGCAGCTCCGACCACGCTTCCAGCGCGGCACGGCGCTCGACGAGTTCGTCATAGGACGTCGGCAGTTGCCAGATCCGGCTCACGCGGTTGCCCGAGTCGGGCGACACGAACGTCATCTTCTCGACGTTCTCGTCGCGCGCCTGGTAGTCGTACAGGCTCGCGTAGCTGCGGATCGAATTGCGGAATGCCGCGTGCGCGGTCACGTCGCCGACCGGCTGGCCGTTCAGGTAGACCTGCCGTCCGTCGCGCAGCGACGCGATGTGCTGAGTGCCGTTCTTGATCATGATGTGCTCCTGGGGGAATGAATCGTGGGTTGCATTCACATGGACGGCGCATGCGCGCCGTCGAGCGCGCGGTAACGACCGCCGAAGAAGATCAGCGGGCGTCCGTCCGAGCGCGCGCGGTGCCGCGTCACGCGGCCGACGAAAATCACGTGGTCGCCGCCGTCGTACTGCGCATACGGTTCGCATTCGAACGTCGCGAGAGCGTCAGGCAGCAGCACCATGCCGTCGTCGCCGGCCGCGCCGCCGCGCCAGCCCCACTTGTCGCCGTTCGCTTTCGCGAAAGAGTTCGACAGGTGCTGCTGCGTCTCGTCAAGCACGTTGACCGCGTAGCCATCCGCGCCGGCCAGGTCGCCGAGGCTCAGGCTGCGGCGGTCGACCGAGAACAGGATCAGCGGTGGGTCCAGCGACACCGAATTGAACGATGCGACCGTGATGCCGATCGGCATCCCCTCCTTGCGCGGGGCGGTAATCACCGCGACGCCCGTCGCGAACATCGACAGCGCGGCGCGGAAACGCCGCTGCTCGTCGGCATCCGCGCCGGTTCCTGCGTGGTTCTCGCTCATCTCGTTCTCCTTGGGTTGCATTTCCGGATTCCCCTGAGGAATCCGCATCAACAAAGCACCGTTAATTAGCTTTGTTATTTAGCTTTTATTAAATGTAAACACAAAAGCCGGTTCAAGATGTCGTAAACCCTGATCTTGAAAGCTTTGTTTGAAAGACAACCCTACTGGCGGGATGGATGTTGCGCGGCTCGCGCGAATGTCCACGTACACTGCGCCAACCGTATTCACCGGCGCTCGCGACCCGCGCGAAACGTCGCCTTCCGGAGCCCTTTCGATGTCATCCCGTCCGATCTACATGGACTACAGCGCGACGACGCCCGTCGATCCGCGCGTGGTCGACAAGATGGTGCCGTTCCTGCACGAGCAGTTCGGCAACCCGGCTTCACGCAGCCACAGCTACGGCTGGGATGCCGAGCAGGCGGTCGAGGAAGCGCGCGCGCACGTCGCCGCGCTGCTCGGCGCCGATCCGCGCGAAATCGTATGGACGTCCGGCGCGACCGAAGGCAACAACCTCGCGATCAAGGGCGCGGCGCACTTCTATCAGGGCCAGGGCAAGCACCTCGTGACGGTGAAGACCGAACACAAGGCCGTGCTCGATACGTGTCGCGAACTCGAGCGCCAGGGCTTCGACGTCACGTACCTCGACGTGCGGGAGGACGGCCTGCTCGACGTCGATGGGTTACAGCAGGCGCTGCGCGCCGACACGATCCTCGTGTCGGTAATGCTCGCGAACAACGAAACGGGGGTGATCCAGCCGGTGGCCGAGATCGGGGCGCTGTGCCGCGCACGCGGCATCGTGTTCCACTGTGATGCGGTGCAGGCGGCCGGCAAGATTCCGGTCGACGTGAATGCACTGAACGTCGACCTGCTGACGGTGACTGCGCACAAGGTGTACGGCCCCAAGGGGATCGGCGCGCTGTACGTGCGCCGCAAGCCGCGCGTGCGCCTCGAATCGCAGATGCACGGCGGCGGCCACGAGCGCGGGATGCGTTCCGGCACGCTGCCGACGCACCAGATCGTCGGGATGGGTGAAGCGTTCCGGCTGGCGAAGGAAGAAATGGCAGAGGAAAGCCGCCGCGTCGGCGCGTTGCGCGACCGGCTGCTGGCCGGCCTGTCGACGCTCGACGAGGTTTACGTGAACGGCGACCTCGCACGCCGGATTCCGCACAACCTGAACGTCAGCTTCAATTTCGTCGAAGGCGAATCGCTGATCATGGGAATCAAGGGCGTCGCGGTGTCGTCAGGCTCGGCGTGCACGTCGGCGTCGCTGGAGCCGTCTTACGTGCTGCGTGCGCTCGGTCGCAGCGACGAGCTCGCGCACAGCTCGATCCGCTTCACGCTCGGCCGCTTCACGACCGAAGCCGAGGTCGACAGCGTGATCGCGCAGATGCGCGACACGGTCGGCAAGCTGCGCGAACTGAGCCCGCTGTGGGACATGCATCTCGAAGGGGTCGACCTGGATACGATCGAGTGGGCCGCGCACTGAGCGCGGCAGCCGGCGCGCGTCAGCCTTTTTCCTGGCGAGCGATCATGTGCGCAAGATCGAGCGTCGCGCGATCGCCGTTGGTAACGAGGCGGTCGATCACCGAGCAGAGCGCCTTGAATTCGGTTTTCGTCACGCCTTCGAACAGCACGTTATTGATGCGCTGCTGCGTATCGACGAGCGCTTTCAGCAGCTTCGAGCCGGCCGGCGTGACCGTGAGCCGCATCTTGCGCTTGTCGTCGGGGTCCGGGCGTTTGTCGATCAGGCCGAGCTTCTTCAGCTTGCCGGTCTCGATCGTGACGAAAGCGCCGCTCAGGTGCAGATGATCGGCGAGGCGGTTGACGGTCACGACGTCGTCGTGCGACAGATGGGCGACCGACACGAGCAGCGAATACTGGATGCCGGTGAGGCCGATCAACGAGCCGAAACCGTCGCGCACCGACAGCAGGCGCGCCGCGAACGGCAGCAGCCCGTTGATCAGGTGGCGAAATTCCGTGTCCGTGCCATCGATCAGGCAGGCCGGGTTGGTAATGGTCAGAACGGACTCCTCTTGCTGCTTGGCCATGACGTCGACGCTCCGTGCGGTCATGCGAATTTAGCTTTGAAACGAAATTATACGGCAAAGGCACCGGCGGCCTCGGCCAGCCTAGCGGCCTGCAGGCGGCCCGATTTCCCGATACTTTCCCGACACAGGAGGCTCGAACATGCCCTTCCCGCTTCATCCCGCCACGGTTCGCGCGCTGCTCGAATGCTATCTGCGCGCGAAGGACCTGAACCAGGCCGCGCTGATCGCGGACTGCTTCGCGGCCAATGCCGAACTGAGCTTTTCCCTCGCCAACGACGACATCGATTTTCCGCCGCGCGTGACGGGCGTGGCGGCCATTGCGCATACGCTGGTCGAGGCATTCGGCGAGCGGTTCGAGCAGTGCCGAACCTATTACGTCTGCACGACCCCGCCCGTCGATGAGCACGGCGTCAGCAGCATGCCGTGGCTCGTCGTGATGCAGCAAAAGGACAGCGGCGCGCTGCGGATCGGACACGGCACGTACCGCTGGCAGTTCGCCATCGATGGTGAAAACGACGACGTTGCGCGGGTTGCCGCGCTGCACATTCATATCGCACGGATGGATACGATCGACGATCCGCAGTCGTTGAAACTCGATCGGCTGCACGCGGCGTTCGGGTATCCGTGGCTGCCGGTGCACGCGTTCGCGCGCGGGCTGGCGGACATCGCGGCGGCGCATCCGGATTGGGCATTCCTGGCCCCGTTCCAGGAGGCGGCCGCGTCGGCCATCGGCTGAAGCTCCGCCGCATCACGGCGCCGCGCGCGATCCGTCATTGCCGGCCAGCAACTGCGCGGCCGTCATGACGCGCGGGTCATCGCCCGTCAGATGCGCGCCGTAATAGGCGATCGACGCCTGCTTGTCGAGCAATAGCGGAATCGAGACCCGCCCGAGCAGCGTGCGTTCGATCGCGTCGCCGAACGTGAATCCCGCCAGATAGACGCCGTCCATCACGCAATTCGTCGTGAACACGCGGCCCTGCGTATCGACATAAAACTCGACGTAGCCGAGATCGTCCTCGGCGATTCCGATCATCGTCGTGTCGAGCGCCCGCTCCCACGCGGCAATCTGTTCATCCTGACGCTCCAGTGCGCGAAACGCAATTCCCATCGGTGCGCAGGTTTCCCCGCTGCGCCGGGCCGGCTCCGCACCCACGATCAACGTGCCGAATTCACGCAGGATCGCATCGCCCGGATGTTCGCCGTCGCGGGCCGACAGGCGGCCGTCGGCAGGGCCGCACCACCCGGCCGCGACAAACAACGGCCTGACCGTCAACGGAATCTCGATCACTAGAATGCTCCTGAAGTTACCGCATACGAGACGACACGCGCGAACGCTCTCCGCAGCGCGGACGTCATGCGCCGCGCTCGCCCTCACGCACCGTCGAGCGCGCGCCGCACACCGTCCCAATCGAGCCCGAACCGCGCGAGATACTTGCGCAGCCGGTCGGCGTCGTTCGGCTGCTTCTTGCTCTGCCGCGACACCGCGAACAGCGTGCGCCCGGCTTCCGACAGGCTCGCCGACGTGCGGCACACGTCGAGCACGCGTTCGAGCTGCGCACGGTCGAACAGGTCGAGTTCCGCCGCACGCGCACCGAACACCGCGTCGACGCACGCGTCCGCCATACTCGCGCCACCCGGCGACGACCACGTGCGCGTCAGCCGCTCGACTTCCTGCTCGGCGAGCGCCTCGGTAATGCGCCCCGCATCGGCCAGCGTCGCCATCCGTGTGACCGACGCCGACAGCTCGCGGAAGTTGCCGGCCCACGTCGCGCGCGGCGAGGCCGCGAACGCGAGATAGCGCCGCTTCGCCTCGACGTTGAACCGCACCTGCTCGCCCTGCTCGCGACCGAAACGGTCGAGCTCGAATTCGAGGTTCGGCTCGATGTCCTCGCGGCGCTCGGCCAGTCCCGGCAATTCATAGGTCCAGAGGTTGATCCGCGCATAGAGGTCCTCGCGGAACGTGCCGGCCGCCACCATCTGCCGCAGATCGCGGTGCGTGCCCGCGATCAGTTCGAAATCGCTGGTCGCCTCGACGTCCGCGCCGACCGGCAGGAAGCGCTTCTCCTCGATCGCCTTCAGCAGCATCGCCTGTTCGTCGAGCCCGAGTTCGCCGATCTCGTCGAGAAACAGCAGCCCGCCGTCCGCCGCGCGCAGCAGCCCCGCGCGCGCCGACTGCGCCCCTGTGAACGCGCCCTTCACGTGACCGAACAGCGTCGACATCGCCGCGTCGCCGCGCAGCGTCGCGCAGTTGATCTCGATGAACGGCCCCGCGAGCCGATGCCGGCCACGCTTCAGCTCGTACACACGCTTCGCGAGAAACGACTTGCCGGCCCCCGTCGGCCCGACCAGCAGCATCGGCGCGCGCGAACGCACCGCCACGCGCTCGAGTTGCTCGATCAGCGCATTGAAGCGCGCGTTGCGCGTCGCGATGCCGGCCTTCAGGAACGACACCGTTTCGTCGCGCTCGCGCGTGAAGCGCTGCGCGATCCGGTTGTAGCGCGACAGGTCGAGATCGATCACCGACATCGTCCCGGGTCCGCTCAACCCCTCGTCGGTCTTCTGCGGCGGTGCCGTCTGGGCAAGACGCGCCGGCAGGTAGCGTGCCTCCGCCAGCAGGAACCAGCAGATCTGCGCGACGTGCGTGCCGGTGGTGATGTGGATCAGGTAGTCCTCGCGGTCGAGATCGAACGGGTAGGCGCGCGCGAAATCGTGCAGCGTCGCGTAGACCTCCTCGAAATCCCACGGATCGCGAATCTCCATCGGGACGAGCCGCACGTCGGTGTGCGGCGACACGCGCTCGAGGTCCTGCTTCACGCGGTTCGCGAGACGCGCGTAGTTCGGCGCGTGCAGCAGTTCGAGCCGGTCGACCGGCATGTCGCGCTGCTCGCACAGCGAAATCGTCGGCCGCCAGTTGCGCCAGCGGCGCTGCGAGCCGCCGCCCTGGTCGAGCACGGTACCGAGAAAACCGATCGCGACGGTCTTGCGCATGTTTATCCCACAAGATAAGAGGCGATCCGATTGTATCGAATTTTCCGGATCGAGCCACGGCCGGATTTTCACGCGCCGTCCGTCACGACAAATAATTTCCCCTTCCATTTCAACGACTTGCGATTTATTTCGTGCATTGCGCCGCCCGCTGGCACGCTCCTCGCTAAATAGAAAGCGCCGGATGTCCCGCTGGCCCACGAGCCAGGGTTCACAAAGCCCTGCTGGTGCGCCGCCGCCGAACCTGGTTCGTCGCGGTCGCGCATGCCGCCATGGGCAGACGAAGGCAAACGGGCGCGTACTGGAACTTCGCCCGGGTTCGAATCCCGGGGCGCCCTCCGTTCGGTAGCTCATTCGGGTAGAGCAGCCGGCGCAAGCCGGTGTGTAGCGGGTTCGAATCCCGCTCGAACGCTGTCCGCAAGGACAGCCTTGTAATGAAAGCAGTACCCGCCGGTGCGGGCCGCAAGGCCCGCCGCGCGTCGGACCGGTTGCGGTTCCGCGTGATCGGCCGGACGGCCGCACGGCCCGCGCGAAGGCGCACGACGACGCGAAGCAGGACGCGTCGCCGCGCACTTCGGCGCCGGGCCTGCGCGCCGCCCGCCCGGTTGCGTCGCCCCGCGATCCGCACGATGCGCGTCACCCGGCGGTCATCGAAGAAAAGGACAAGAATATGTGGATGCGACATGTAGTGAAAAAGAACGAACGCGCGCTGCTGATGAACGAGGGCGATTTCGTGAAGGTGCTCGAACCGGGCGTGTTCAAGGCCTTCGATCCGTTCAAGCGCCTGTCGGTGCAGACCGCGCGTCTCGACGCGCCGCTCGCCGACGCGGCACTGGCCGATTACCTGCGTCACGACGCACCGGACGTGCTCGCCCGGCACTTCGTCGCGATGGATCTCGCCGACGACGAAGCCGGCCTGCGCTACGAAGACGACGTGCTCGTCGAGATCCTGGCGCCGGGCACGCGCCGGCTGTACTGGCGCGGCCTGACCGCGCACCGTCTCGAGCGCGTCGATCTCGCGCAGGACAGCGTGCTGCCGGCCGCGCTCGTGAAGCGCATCGCGCAACCGGCACTGCGGGCGCGCGGCGTGGCGGGCCTGGCGGGCGTACTGCTGGCGCAGGTGCCGGCGTACCACGTCGGCGTGCTGAAGATCGACGGCAAGATCGAGCGGCTGCTGGACGCGGGTGTCTCGGCGTTCTGGCGCTTCAACCGCGACATCGCGGTCGAACTCGTCGACCTGCGCGTGCAGGCGCTCGAAGTCGGCGGACAGGAAATCCTGACGCGCGACAAGGTCGCGCTGCGGCTGAACCTGTCGGCGACGTGGTGCTATGCGGACGTGCTGCATGCGTTCGGCCAGCTGCAAAAGCCGGTCGAGCACCTGTATCGCGAGCTGCAGTTCGCCCTGCGCTCGGCCGTCGGCACGCGCTCGCTCGACGAACTGCTGGAAGACAAGCAGTCGATCGACGACGTCGTGATCACGCAGGTGCGTGCACGCCTCGGCAACTCGGGCGTGGACGTGCGCAGCGTCGGCGTGAAGGATATCGTGCTGCCGGGCGACATGAAGACGATCCTCGCGCAGGTGGTCGAGGCGGAAAAGTCCGCCCAGGCGAACGTGATTCGCCGCCGCGAGGAAACGGCGGCCACGCGTTCGCTGCTGAACACCGCGAAGGTGATGGAAGAAAACCCGACCGCGCTGCGGCTCAAGGAGCTGGAAACGCTCGAGCGCGTCGCGGAACGGATCGACCGCATCTCGGTGTTCGGCGGTCTCGACCAGGTGCTGAACGGACTCGTCAGCATCAAGGGCGCCTGACGGGCGCAACGGCGCGGCGCAAGTGTGCCGCGCCGCATGAATGAAGGAATCAGGTGAGGCAAATGAGTGCAATGGATTACCAGGTGATGGAACTGGCGAACGGCAAGCCGGTGAAGATGTGGACGCAAGGCGTCGCCGTCGAGGACGAAGCGCGCGCGCAGCTGCGCAACACCGCGCAGATGCCGTTCATCTTCAGCCACGTCGCGGTGATGCCGGACGTCCACCTCGGCAAGGGCTCGACGATCGGCAGCGTGATCCCGACGAAGGGCGCGATCATTCCGGCCGCGGTCGGCGTCGACATCGGCTGCGGGATGATGGCCGCGCGCACGACGCTGACGGCATCCGACCTGCCGGATTCGCTCGCGGGCCTGCGCAGTGCGATCGAACGCGCGGTGCCGCACGGCCGCGCGCCGGGCCGCCGTGATCCGGGCGCGTGGGGCGACCGCACGCCGGCCGCCGTGACCGAATCGTGGAAGTCGCTGCAACCGGGCTTCCAGCGGATCGTCGACAAGTATCCGAAGCTGGAAAAGACGAACCACTACGCGCATCTCGGCACGCTCGGCACCGGCAACCACTTCATCGAAGTGTGCGTCGACGAAGCGGACCACGTGTGGTTCATGCTGCACAGCGGCTCGCGCGGCGTCGGCAATGCGATCGGCAGCCTGTTCATCGAACTCGCGCAGGCCGACATGCGGCAGCACATCGCGAACCTGCCGGATCGCAACCTCGCGTATTTCACCGAGGGCAGCCGCCACTTCGACGACTACGTCGAGGCGGTCGGCTGGGCGCAGGACTACGCGCGGCGCAACCGGCAGGCGATGATGGATGCGGTGATCGGCGCGGCGCGCGGCGTGATCGCGAAGCCGTTCTCGGTCGACGAACACGCGGTGAACTGCCACCACAACTACGTGCAGCGCGAACGCCATTTCGGCGAAGACGTGCTCGTGACGCGCAAGGGTGCGGTGTCCGCGCAGAAGGGGCAGCTCGGGATCATTCCGGGCTCGATGGGTGCGAAGAGCTTCATCGTGCGCGGGCTCGGCAACCCGGAAAGCTTCTGCTCGTGCAGCCACGGCGCGGGCCGGACGATGAGCCGCACCGAAGCGAAGCGCCGCTTCACGGTCGACGACCAGGTGAAGGCGACCCAGGGCGTCGAATGCCGGAAGGACTCGGGCGTCGTCGACGAAATCCCGATGGCCTACAAGGACATCGACGCGGTGATGGCGGCCCAGCGCAGCCTCGTCGAAGTGGTGCATACGCTGCGCCAGGTGGTGTGCGTGAAAGGATAGCGCGGTGCGCGGCCGATGGCCGGCGGCCGCGAGCAACGAGAGAGAAACGACAATCATGAAAACGGAACAACTGACTGCCGTGCGCAGTGCGCACCCGGTCGACCCGGCCGTGCGGGCGCGCGTGATGGCGGAGCTCGCGGAAGTCGAGCGCCGCCATGACGTGAGCGTGCTGTTCGCGTGCGAATCGGGTAGCCGCGGCTGGGGATTCGCCTCGCCGGACAGCGACTACGACGTGCGCTTCGTGTATGCGCACCGGCGCGACTGGTACCTGAGCGTCGAAGCGCAACGCGACGTGATCGAGCGGCCGCTCGACGACGAGCTCGACGTCAGCGGCTGGGAACTGCGCAAGGCGCTGCAACTGCTGCGCCGCTCGAACCCGACGCTGCTCGAATGGCTCGACTCGCCCGTCGTGTATCGCGAAGACGCGCGCTGGGCGCCGCGGCTCAGGTCGCTGGCGTCGGCGTTCTTCTCGCCGGTGCGCGGGCGTCATCACTACCTCGCGATGGCGAAGAAGAACTTTCGCGGCTATCTGCAAGGCGACACGGTGCGCTACAAGAAATACCTGTACGTGCTGCGGCCGCTGCTCGCGGTGCGCTGGATCGACGCGGGGCTCGGGATGCCGCCGATGCGTTTCGCGGCGCTCGTCGACGGCACCGTGCACGAGCCGTCGGTGCGCGCGGAGCTCGACGCGCTGCTCGCGCTGAAGATGAGCGCGAACGAAAGCGAATACGGGCCGCGCCGGCCGGCGATCCACGCGCTCGTCGAGACGATGCTCGCCGATGCCGAACACGATCGCGAATACAAGCGGCCGTGGGGCGACGTGGCGATGCTCGACGCGTTCCTGCGCGACGTGGTCGACGCACGATGAAAAGCGGACGGCGCGATGCCTGCGGGCATCGCGCCGTTTGCGCATCCGTGCACGTGCGCCCCGTGCCGGCCAGCAACGTACGTGCCCGCACACGACGCGTCGCCGCCGCGATCGGCGCGCTTTGCGGCGGTATACTCGAAACCGTTCCGCAAAGCGCGCCCCTGCATGCGCCGCTGCCTTCGACCGCCCCGCTTGCTGACGATGCGCTTGCAGTCCGACGTCTTGCGCCCGCCCATCCACAGTCGATACGAACCGTCATGTCGCACCGCCTTTCGCTCGCCATCGCCGCCCTCCTCGCCGTTTCCCCGATCGTTGCCCAGGCCCGTCCGCTCACGCGGCCGCCGGTCGAGCGCGACTTCAAGAACTGGTCGGTCGTCTGCGACAACGTCAATCGTTGCATCGCCGAAAGCCATGCCGACGACATCGGCGACTCGCGCATCAGCCTCATCCTGCGCGTGACGCGCGATGCCGGCCCGGACGCGCAAGCGTCGCTCGCCCTCTATGCGTCGGCGCCGCTGGACCTGCGCACCACGCGCGCGGACGGCCGCCCGTTCGATGCGATGGCGGCCCAGTGGCATGCGTTCGGCGGCAAACCGGACGACGACGAAGCACACCCGTTCCGGATCCGCACCGACGATCCGGCAACGGTTGCCGCATGGCTCACCGCGGCGCGCAACGCGCAACTGCTGAGCTTCGGCGATCCGGCGTCGGCGCAAACCGCTCGAACGCCGTTGACGGGGTTGAACGCCGCGCTGCTGCTGATCGACGACACGCAAGGCCGGGTCGGCACGACGACGGCGCTGCTGCGCCCCGGCAACCGGCCCGCGTCGTCGGTGCCGGCCGCGCCGGCACTGCCGCCCGCCGTCGTGCCGGCGCCGGCCGTCGCGGACCTGCCGGCCGCCGGGAAGCGCCCGCTCGTCGACGCGGTGCTCGCGAAGTTCGGCGACGACATCAAGCAATGCGCGGCCGACGTCGAAGACGAAATGTCGGCCGGCGACCGCCGGAAGGCGTCGCGCGCCGTGGCGATCTCCGCCGACGAGGCGCTCGTCGCGATACCGTGCCAGACCAGCAGCATGTATAACCGCACCGACCTGTGGTATCGCGTGCGAAGGACGGCACCGTTCACGCCGACGGCGATGAATTTCGGCGAGAACGCGAACGCGGGGCTCGACTCGGCGTCGTTCGCGAACGAACTGACGGAGGCCGGCTACGACCGTACCCGCGCGACGCTGTCGAGCAAGGTCAGGCTGCGCAGCGCCGGCGATTGCGGCTCGACCGCGTCGTGGATCTTCGACGGCCGGCGCTTCCTGCTCAGCGACATCGCCACGCACGGCACGTGCAACGGCCTGTTCGACGATCAATGGCCACGCCTGTATCGACGCGCCGATGCGCCAGGAAACCGCTGACGCGTGCATCGCACCGAAACACGCCGGCAGTCACACCCATAACAAACCGAGGGGCCGACCCATGCATCTCCCGTTCATCGACGCGTCGCGCAACGCGACCGCGACGCGGCGCACGCGCGGTTGGTGCGGCGCAATTGCGTTCGCACTGCTCGCCGTCACCGCGTTCGCCTTTTCGCCAATGAGTGCGGCGAGCGCGGCAAGCGCCGACGATACGGTCGAGATCCCGTTCTGGTCGCGCGACTGGGTCGGCACGATCGGCAACCGGCATGTCGAAGTCACGCTGTCGCGCGTGGCCGGCGCGGTATCGGGCTCGTACTGCTACGCGCCCTGCACGTCCGACAAACGTTACAGGCTCGCACTGAAGGGGACGCTCGATGCGCACGGCGCCACGCTGTCGGAACGCGACAGCGGCGCGAAAGCCGACGCCGATCGCGTAACGGGCACGTGGCGCGTTGCATCGCTCGACAATGCGGTGGCCGGCACGTGGGCGTCGCCGGACGGCAAACGCACGCTGCCCGTCTCGCTCGCGACGAAACAGGACGGCAGGCCGTTCCCTTACGAGATCCGCCTCGTCGCGGACAAGCTGCCGGACGACGACGGTTCGTGCAACGACCCGCCGCACGTCGCCGCGATCCGCCTGTACGATCGCGGCCGCCTCGTGCAGACGCTGCAGACCGATTCACGCGGCACCTGCGGCCTGTTCACGCCCGATTTCGCCGACGTGAATTTCGACGGCTGGCCCGACCTGATGCTCGCGCAATCGATGGGCGCGAGCCCGAACGTGCCATACCAGACGTGGATCTTCGACCCGAAGACGCGGCGCTTCGTCGACGCGCCGCAAGGGCTGCAGGGCATCACGTCGCCGGAGTTCGATGCCGTGCACCGGATCATCTGGACGAGCTGGCGCGCGAGCTGCTGCGAGCACGGCGTGACGACCTACCGCTGGCAGGGCAACGACGTGAAGGAGACCGACTCCGCCAGCAGCTACCTGCTGCCGGTGCTCGACGGGAACACGCGCCGCTATTGCTACGTCACGCCCGGCTACGGCGACGGCTACATCGAGTTTCCGCAGCGCATCGAGCAGACCGGCACGGGGCTGCGCTCGACGCTGGGCACGCTGAAAGACTGCGAGGCGGACGCGTCACCGTGGATGGCGCGCGTGTACATCGGCATCTGGAAGCCGGGCGCGCCCGGCCACGCGCCGACGCTCGTCCGCACCGAAAGGGTCGCGTGGAAGCGCACGCCGACCCGCGCCGGCATGAAGTTCTGCCCCGACGTGCCGTTCTACGATAACGGCCGCATCCGCCGCATCGTGCTGCGCGACGATCCCGACCAGTGCAACGACAGGAATCCCGACCAGAACTAGCGCGCGGACCGACCGCATGCGCGTGCCGCCCTCACGTCACGCGCCGACGATCGAGATCGAGAACCCGTCCCAGCCCTTCTGCCCGACCGTCTGCACGGCCGTCGTGGTGACGTGCGGCGCGGCTGCGAGACGCGCGAACCCGTCGCGCACGCCGGCCACGTCGGGCTCGCGATTTTCGGGATCGGCCACGCGGCCGCCGCGCACGACGTTGTCGACGACGATCACCGTGCCGGGCCGCGACAGCTTCAGCGCCGCGTCGAGATAGACCGGGTTGTTGTCCTTGTCGGCATCGATGAAGATGAAATCGAACGGCGCTTCGCCCGCGTCGACGAGCCGCGCGAGGCTGTCCTTCGCGCTGCCGACCACCACCGTCACGACTTCCGCGAACCCGGCACGCGCGATGTTCCGCGTCGCGACCTTCGCATGTTCGGGGTTCAGCTCGAGCGTCACGAGCGTGCCGCCCGGCGGCAATGCGCGCGCGAGCCAGATCGTGCTGTAGCCGCCGAGCGTGCCGACCTCGAGGATCCGCCGCGCGCCGCGGATAGTCGCGAGCAGTTGCAGCAGCTTGCCCTGGTTCGGCGCGACGTTGATCGCGGGCAGCCCGGCCGCGTCGCTCGCCGCCAGCGCGGCGTCGAGCGCGTCGTCGGACGGCACGAGCGTCGCGGAGAAATACGCATCAACCTGGTTCCAGTGTTCCTGATTCATCGCGCACCCCTTGTTTGCGGAAAGGGCATTCTATGCGCCGCACCGCCATAAGCAACAAACCATTCGTTCTAAGGGCCGCCGCGCACGTGCTCCTATAATCGCTCGACCACCACAACAACAGACGGAGCACCCATGACCGACCAGGCCTCTTCGAACTGGCGCCTCGAAACCATCGCCGTGCACGGCGGTTATCGTCCCGACCCGACCACGCGCGCGGTCGCCGTACCGATCTACCAGACCGTTGCGTACGCATTCGACGACACGCAGCACGGCGCCGACCTGTTCGACCTGAAGGTGCAGGGCAACATCTACACGCGGATCATGAACCCGACGACGGACGTACTCGAGCAGCGTATCGCCGCGCTCGAGGGCGGCATCGGTGCGCTCGCGCTCGCATCGGGACAATCGGCCGTCACGTACGCGATCCAGACGATCGCCGAGGCCGGCGACAACATCGTGTCCGCGAGTTCGCTGTACGGCGGCACCTACAACCTGTTCGCACATACGCTGCCGCAATACGGGATCACGACGCGCTTCGCCGATCCGCGCGACCCCGCGTCGTTCGAGCCGCTGATCGACGCGCGCACGAAGGCGATCTTCGCGGAATCGGTCGGCAACCCGCTCGGCAACGTCACCGACATCGCCGCGCTCGCGGAAGTCGCGCATCGCCACGGCATCCCGCTGATCGTCGACAACACGGTGCCGTCGCCGTATCTGCTGCGCCCGTTCGAGCACGGCGCGGACATCGTCGTGCATTCGCTGACGAAGTATCTCGGCGGGCACGGCACGAGCCTGGGCGGCGCGATCGTCGATTCGGGCAAGTTCCCGTGGGCCGAGCATGCGGATCGCTTCAAGCGGCTGAACGAGCCCGACGTCAGCTATCACGGCGTCGTCTACACGGAAGCGTTCGGGCCGGCCGCCTATATCGGCCGCGCGCGCGTGGTGCCGCTGCGCAACATGGGCGCGGCCATCTCGCCGTTCAATGCCTTCCAGATCCTGCAGGGCATCGAAACGCTGGCGCTGCGTGTCGAGCGGATCAGCGACAACGCGCTGAAGATCGCGCAGCATCTCGCGCGTCACGAGCAGGTCGAATGGGTGAACTATGCGGGCCTGCCCGACCACCCCGACCATCCGCTCGTCGCGCGCTACCTGTCGGGCCGTGCGCCGGGCATCCTGACGTTCGGCGTGAAGGGCGGCCGCGACGGTGGAGCGAAGTTCCAGGACGCGCTGAAGCTGTTCACGCGGCTCGTCAACATCGGCGACACGAAATCGCTCGCAACGCACCCGGCATCGACGACGCACCGGCAACTGTCGCCGGCCGAACTCGCGAAGGCCGGCGTGAAGGAAGAAACGGTGCGGCTGTCGATCGGCATCGAACATATCGACGACCTGCTCGCCGATCTCGACCAGGCGCTCGCGCAGGTGTGACCGGCACGGGCGCGCCGGCTTGCCGGTGTGCCCTGCATCGAATGTGTTGACCTTGAAGCGGCTTCAGGGTGTTCAATCCCCGGTTGATGCCGGGGCAACGCCCGGCGTGCATGAACCGTACCCTGCGGCCGGGCAGCCGGACGCTGAGCCCGCTGCGGTACGCCAACCGTTCGAGAGGCCTCATGACACCGACCGCGAAGCTTGCGCTACTGACGTTACCGCCCGTGCTGGCTGCCTGTTTCGGCGCACTCGCCGCCGCGTGGCGCGCTCCCGGCCCGACCACGTCGAGCGTCATCCAGCATTTCACCGGCGGCATCGTGTTCGCGGCCGCGGCGCTCGAACTGCTGCCGCAAGATCGCGCGCATGCGCTGTTTCCGGTCGTCGTCGGCTTCGTGCTCGGCATCGCGCTGATGCTCGCGATCCGTGCGTTGTCCGGCGCGATCGAGACGCGCTTCGAGGACGCGCGGCTGCCCGTGAGCCTCGTCATCGTCACCGCGATCGACCTCGTCATCGACGGCCTCGTGCTCGGCATCGCCTTCTCCGCGAGCACCGAAAGCGGCATCATCCTGACCGTCGCGCTGACGCTCGAGGTGCTGTTCCTCGCGCTGTCGGTCAGCGCCGCGCTCGCGGCCGCCGGCATCGGCCGCATGCTGTCGATCGTCGTGCCGGTCGGGCTCGCGGCACTGCTGAGCATCGCGGCCGTTGCCGGCAACGCGGCGTTCGCAGGGCTTCCCGCCAATATCTACGCGGCGCTGCTCGGGCTCGGCACCGTCGCGCTGCTGTACCTCGTCACCGAGGAACTGCTGGTCGAAGCGCATGAGGTACCCGAAACGCCGTTTGCGACGGCCGCGTTCTTCATCGGCTTCATCGTGTTCTTCCTGATCGAAGGATCGGTGAAGGCCGGATAATCCGGGCGCGGCCGCGCGCCGGTTACCACGTCGTCGCGCCCGTCGGATACGTATCGACGATGCGCGTGCCGTTGACCGGCGTCACGCCTTCGTCGCGCAGCGCGGCCCACAGATCGATCGCGTGTTCGCGCGACTTGCGACTGCCGTCGTCGGTCAGCACGTTCAGTGCGATCACCTCGTCGCGGGTCGTCAGTTGCAGTTGCTCCTTCAGCTTGCGTGACTGATGCGACGCGGTGCGGATGTCGCCGAGCAGGATCCGCTTCTCCGCGACATCCTGCCCGCCGCCTGCATCGGCCGGCACGAACGTCAGCCGTCCGTTTCCGACTTCGCATTGCCCGCGCGTGAACGTCGCGCTCCACTCGCCGGCCGGCACGGTCGCGAGCTCGCAGCGCATCCGCTCGTTCGCGCGGCGGCCGACCTCGTGCGCCGGCGCGTGCGACAGCGCGCGTTCCGGCCAGCCGGCCGCCATCGCAGCCGTCGACATCAGGCACGCCGCAAGCACGATTCCTTTCGCGAAATGGCGCATGGCACTCTCCTTTTCGTGTAGGGTGCGGCCGGCGGGCACCGTGCCGGCCGGCCGCGCATGAACGATCAACGAACCGCAAGACGGTTGTCGTGCGCATCGACCAGCGGCGCCGCCTCGCCGCGATGTACCGTCGCGCGATGGATTTCCTGGTTGCGCGCGACGGTGGCCGGGCTCGCCGGGTAGTCATGGTTCGGGCTCGGGATCACGCCGTCGTGGCGGGCACGCACCAGTTCCTGACGGACTTCCTGACGGGTCTTCTGCTGCGCGGCCGCTGCCTGCGAGATGGCCGCAATCGACATGGCGGCAGCGGCGACGACGATCATCGGTCGCGGAATGTTCATGTGGCTCGCTCCTTGCGGGAAAGATGTGACAGGCGCCTTCACTTTGATCCGGCGGCGGTGCGCAATCGTGATCGCAGCATGACGGTTTCGTCACTGCCCCGGCCTCTCCTGTATCGCACTCCAAATGAAAACGGGTCGCAAGTTTCCAGGCCGATGACGCGGCGATGACATTTTTCTCATTTGTCCCTCACCTTCACGATCCGAACGCTTTCCAGAATCGGCAGCGCGATTGCGACATTCCGCGCCTGCCGCACCAACGCGCGGCGCCGGAATCGACCGATGCACGGATCGATCCTCTTGAACCTCAGGGACACACCATGAAAACTCCAGTTCGGCTCGCGATGATGTCGGGTGCGATGCTCACGGCCGCCCACGCGGCACACGCGTCGGAAGTCACGCTGTACGGCCTGTTCGATACGTCGTTGACCTACGTGTGGAATGCCGACGCGAACGGCAGGAATCTCGTCGGCCTCGGCAACGGCAACCTGCTCGGCAACCGCTTCGGCGTGAAGGGCGCGGAGGATCTCGGCGGCGGGCTGAAAGCGGTCTTCACCCTGGAAAACGGCTTCAACCCGAACACCGGCGCGCTCGGGCAAGGCAACCGGATGTTCGGCCGGCAGGCTTTCGTCGGCCTCGAAAGCGCGCGCTGGGGCACGCTGACGCTCGGCCGCCAGTACGACGCGCTCGCGGATGTCGCGTGGCCGGTCACCGGCGATTTCTACTTCGGCAGCGTCTATGCGACACCCGGCGACGTCGACAACTACGACACGTCGTCGCGTACCGACAACGCGGTGAAATACACGTCGCCGGTGATCAACGGATTCCAGTTCGTCGGCATGTACGCGCTCGGCGGCGTGGCCGGCAAGAGCGGCGCCGGGCAAACCTGGTCGGCCGGCCTGTCGTACAGCAACGGCCCGGTCGACGTGGCCGGCGGCTACTTCTACGCCGCCAATCGTTCATCGCTCGCCAACGGCATCCGCACCGGCTGGAACGGCACCTCCGACGGCACGTTCGACGGGTCGCTGGTCAACGGCGGCTATCTCTCCGCGAAATCGATCGGCATCGCGCGCGGCGCGTTGCGCTACAGCTTCGCGCCGTTCGCGGTCGGCATCGACTACAGCAACGCGCAGTACAAGGCCGATGCGATGTCCGCATTTCGGAGCACGCAGAAGTACGACACCGCGCGCGGCTTCTTCAACTACCAGGCGACACCCGGCCTGCTCGTCGGCGTCGGCTACAGCTACACGCGCGCCCGCGGCGATACGGGCGCGACCTATCATCAGGTGTCCGCCGGGGCCGATTACGTGCTGTCGAAGCGCACCGATCTCTACGCGGTCGGTGCATGGCAGCGCGCGAACGGCGAACAGCGCACGCTCGACGGCGGCACGCAAACGGCGCAGGCGTCGATCGGTTCCTATGGTTATGGCGGTACGCGCACGCAGGGCATCGTCAATCTCGGGTTGCGCCACCGGTTCTGATCGCGGCGGCAATACGCGCGCCGCGTGACGAAAATTTCATGTTCCGATCAGGTTCGCGAAGCGTCGCTTCGCTACGATCGGAAACGTGACGGGCAGCACCCGTTCCAGACCACGCAAGCGGGTCGCTGCCGCACGGCACGTCACGCGTTAGGCCCGGACTCGTCGAGTGCCGGGCTTCTTTTTGCTCGTCGTGAATCGACATCCTGCGTGTTCGGCGACGAAGCCGCGACCGACCGCGCGCTGTCCCGGACGACTCCCGCCGCATACCCGGCAACCTGAGAGCGCGCAATCGCGTGCGGTGCGATCGCGATCAACGCGTGCCGCTGCGCTGCGGGAACAGGCACACGTGCGTCTTGACGTGCAGGTTCGGATTGCCGCAGCGATGCCCGGCATAGTCGATCTGCTCGCCGGGCATGAGGTCGGCCGGCACCGGCTTGCGCGCGGCGTCCAGCGTGATCGATGTGGCCGACGCAGCGGGCGTTAGGCCGGAGCGCGTCGACGTGCAACCCGCGAACAACGGGACGATCAGGACTGCGATCAAGGCGAGGCGAATGGCGGGACGATGCACTTTTCGGTCCGGGGTGAAAGTCGGAAAGGGCCGCCCGCATCCCATGCGGCTGTCGCGGACGGCGTGAATGCCGTCGGCCAGGTCGACCATCGGCAGGCTTCATGTTCCGCTTCCCGCTCATCGCGCCCATGACGCGAACATGACGATTGCATCATGTCGGCCGCAGTCGAACGGCACATCCCGGCATCACGCAATCTGACGCATTTTTCATCTCGCGATCACGATCACGCACGGCTGCTTTCGCATACTGGGTCCATGGTTCGCCACCCGGCGGCCCTGATCAAGGAGAGCACTCAATGAAAACCGCACAACTCGCAGCACTGTTCGTCACCGCCACGCTGTCGCTCGGCATGGCCACACAGGCCGCGTCCGCGCAGACGCAAACGCAGGGCAAAACCCGCACGCAGGTCGTCAATGAACTGAAGCAGGCGCAGCACGACGGCGTCGTGCCGACGAGCAAGACGCAGTACCCGCCGAGCAGCGAGCTCATCGCGCGCAACAAGGAGCTTCACGGGATTTCGGTGCATGGCGGCGAGAAGAAGCCGCAGACCGACAACCACGACGAACTGACCGCGCGGCAATGACGCCCGGCCGCACGATCGCGGGCAGCGCGCCACGCGCGGCCGCCTCATGGCGAACGCGCGGGCGTGCCCGCCCGCGGTGTCAGGCGCTGGCGGCCGCCAGCCGCTTCGGTTCGGCCGGCTGGTGCGGAAAGCGCAGCCAGAACGTCGTGCGCCGGCCCGGATCGCTGTCGACGCCGCATTCACCGCCGTGATTGTCCATGATCGACCGGACGATCGCGAGGCCGAGCCCGGTACCCGACGCCGAATTGTGCCGCGACGGATCGACGCGATAGAAGCGCTCGAAAATCCGCCCGACATGCTCGGCGGCAATGCCGGGCCCCGTGTCCGACACGGCAATCGTCGTCGCACCGCCCTGCTCCACGCAGTCGATCGTCACGACGCTGCCGCGCGGCGCGTACCGCAGCGCATTGGACAGCAGGTTGCTCAGCGCGCGCTGGTACAGCGTCAGGTCCGCATCGACCCACGCGTGACCGTCGACCTTCACCTGCACGCCCGCATCCTCCGCGAGCGCCTCGTAGTAGCCGGCCACGCGCCCGGCCTCCTCCGCCGCATTCAATCGCCGCACGTCGATCGACGTGCCGGCCTGTTCCGAGCGCGCGAGAAACAGCATGTCCTCGATCATCCGCGACAGCCGCTGGTATTCGTCGATACTCGACTCGATCACGTTCCGGTATTCATCCGCGCTGCGCGGCTGCGACAGCACGACCTGTGCGGCCGCCTGCAGGTTCGTGAGCGGCGTGCGCATGTCGTGCGCGAGATTCGACGAGAACTGGCTCAGCCGCGTGAACGACTCGTTCAGCCGCCCGAGCATCCCGTTGAACGCGTGCTCGAGTTCCTTCAGCTCGCCCGCGGTATCGAGTTCCGGCAGCGGATGGGCGAGCCGGCTCGTCGACATCTGCTCGGCGCGCGCCGCGAACCGCCGCAGCGGGCTCAAGCCCAGCGCCGCGATGCCGTACGCGATCGCGGCCGCGAGCACCACACCGAACACCTCGATCACGACGATCGTATAAGCGTGCGTGCGCAGCAGCAGCATGTCGGCGCTGCGGTCGTACTGCACCGCGACGCGTACCACCGGCGCGCCTGCGCCGGCGAGCGGCACGGTCGTCACGAGATACTGCTGCCGTGCGCCGGGCGACGCGACGCCGACCGGCACGCGCCCCGCGTCGAGCGTCAGCAGCGGCGCAACCAGGCGGAATCCGGGTGTGCCGACGAGGCGCGTGCCCGTCGCGTCGTAGATCGCGAGATCCATGTTCGGATGGCCGTGCAACTGGTCGATCCAGATATCGACGTTGCGCGTGACGTCCGCCGTCGAGCGCGCTTCGGCCAGGTGCGCGCCCAGCGCGGCGGAAATCCCGGCCATCTGCTCGGCGGCCGTCGTTTCGACGCGATTGCTGAGCGCCTCGTAAAGCGCGACCCCGCTCGACGCGAGGATCACCGACGTCGACAGGATGATCAGCGCGGTCAGGCGTCCGCGCAGCGTACGCGGCAGCAGTCGCGCGATCATGCGGCCGCGCCGCCGCGCGCTTCGAGCACGTAGCCCATCCCGCGCACGGTGTGGATCAGCTTCGGGTCGTATGCGTCGTCGATCTTCGAGCGCAGGCGCCGGATCGCCGAATCGACGACGTTCGTGTCGCTGTTGAAATTCATGTCCCACACCTGCGACGCGATCGTCGCGCGCGGCAGGATTTCGCCTTCGCGGCGCATCAGCAGCCACAACAGCGCGAATTCCTTCGCGGTCAGCAGGATCGTGTCGCCCTGCCGCGTGGCCTTGCGGCGCGTCAGGTCGAGTTCGAGGTCGGCCACGCGCAGCGTGTTCGAATCGCGCGGCTGGCCGCGCCGCAGGATCGACTTGATGCGCGCGGTCAGCTCGACGAAGTCGAACGGCTTCGCGAGATAGTCGTCGGCGCCGAGCTCGAGCCCCTTCACGCGATCGCCGACATCGTCGCGCGCGGTCAGGAACAGCACCGGCGTCGACTTGCTGCGCCGCAGGTTCTGCAGCAGCGTCCAGCCGTCCTGCCCGGGCAGCATCACGTCGAGCACGAGCAGGTCGTATTCCTCGGTCTCGGCCTGGTGCTGGCCCGTGATGCCGTCCTCGACCCAGTCGACGACATAACCTGCTTCCGTCAGGCCCTTGCGCAGATATGCGCCCGTCTTCGGTTCATCTTCGACAATCAGAATTCGCATCACGCATTACCCTTGAAGAAACCCAGCCGGCGCAGCACGCCCGACACGAAGCCGCCGCCGAAGCCGCCCGCCAGCGCGGCACGCCACGACACCGCATGGCTGACGCGGTACAGCACGGGCAGCACCAGCAGCGTCAGCGCCGTGGACGACAGGATACCGCCGATCACGACCGTCGCGAGCGGGCGCTGCACCTCGGCGCCGGTGCCGGTCGCGAACGCCATCGGCAGGAAACCGAGCGACGCGACAAGCGCCGTCATCAGCACCGGCCGCAGCCGCGTGAGCGCGCCTTCGCGCACGGCGGCCTCGAGCGACGTCCCTTCGTCGCGCAGGTTGCGGATGAACGAGATCATCACGAGCCCGTTGAGCACGGCCACGCCCGACAGCGCGATGAAGCCGACCGCCGCCGTGATCGACAGCGGAATCCCGCGCAGCCACAGCGACACGACGCCGCCGCTCAACGCGAACGGAATGCCGGTGAACACGAGCAGCCCGTCCTTCACGTTGTTGAACATCACGAACAGCAGCACGAACACCATGAACAGCGCGAGCGGCACGACGAGCTTCAGGCGCTCGCTCGCGCTCTGCAGTTGCTCGAACTGCCCGCCCCACGACACCCAGTAGCCGGCCGGCACGCGCACGTCCTGCTGAAGCTGCTCGCGCGCGTCGGCGACGAACGAGCCGACGTCGCGCCCGCGCACGTTCGCGCTGACGACCACCCGCCGCTTGCCGTCCTCGCGGCTGATCTGGTTCGGGCCCGGTGCGACGTCGATCGTCGCGAGCTCCGCGAGCGGCACGTACGGCGCCGCCGCGAGCGGTGCGCTGGCGCCGGCCGCCGGCGCGGGCAATGCGATCGGCAGCCGCTTGATCGCCTCGATGTCCGAGCGCAGCTCGTCGGGCAGCCGCACGACGATGTCGAAACGGCGGTCGCCCTGGAACAGCGTGCCGGCCTTCTGCCCGCCGACGGCCGCGGCCACCGTATCCTGCAGGTCGGCCACGCTCACGCCGTAGCGCGCGAGCTTGTCGCGGTCGAGAGTGACGGTCAGCACGGGCAGCCCCGTGGTCTGCTCGACCTTCACTTCGGACGCGCCCGGCACCTTCTGCAATGCCGCCGCGATCTGCTCGCCGGTCTGGTTCAGCACGGCCATGTCGTCGCCGAAGATCTTCACGGCGACGTCACTGCGCACGCCCGAGATCAGTTCGTTGAAGCGCAGCTGGATCGGCTGCGAGAACTCGTAGGCGTTGCCCGGCAGCTCGGCGAGCGCTTCCTCGATCTCCCGCACGAGCCGGTCGCGCGGCTTCTTCGGGTCGGGCCACCGGTCGGCGGGCTTCAGCATGATGTAGCCGTCCGACAGGTTCGGCGGCATCGGGTCGGCCGCGATCTCGGCCGTGCCGGTGCGCGCGAACACGCGCTCGATCTCGGGGAAGCGCGCCTTCAGCGTCTTCTCGATCGACTTCTGCATCTCGACCGACTGCGACAGGCTCGTGCCGGGAATCCGCAGCGCGGCGACCGCCAGGTCGCCTTCGTTCAGGCTCGGGATGAACTCGCTGCCGAGCCGCGTGGCCAGCCCGAGCGTGACGAGCACGATCGCGCCCGCGCCGAGCATCACGCGCACCGGTCGCGTCATGAATGCCGCGAGGACCGGCTCGTATGCGCGCCGCGCCCAGCCCATCAGCCGGTTCTCCTTCTCCTCGACGCGCTCGCCGATGAACAGCGCGACGGCCGCCGGAATGAACGTGACGGTCAGCACCATCGCGGCTGCGAGCGCCATCACGACGGTAATGGCCATCGGATGGAACATCTTGCCTTCGACGCCCGTCAGCGCAAAGATCGGCAGGTACACGACCATGATGATCAGTTGCCCGAAGATCAGCGCGCGCCGCGCTTCCTGCGACGCGCCGAACACCTCCGCGAAACGCTCGTCGCGCGTGAGCGGCCGGCCGGCGGCGGCCTGCGCATGCGCGAGCCGCCGCACGCAGTTCTCGACGATCACCACCGCGCCGTCGACGATGATCCCGAAGTCGAGCGCGCCGAGGCTCATCAGGTTCGCACTCACCTTCGCGTTGACCATTCCGGTGAAGGTCATCAGCATCGACAGCGGGATCACGAGCGCGGTGATCAGCGCCGCGCGCATGTTGCCGAGGAACAGGAACAGCACGGCGATCACGAGGATCGCGCCTTCGAGCAGGTTCTTCTTCACCGTCGCGACGGCCTTCTCGACGAGCACCGTGCGGTCGTACACGGGAATCGCCTTCACGCCGGACGGCAGCGTGCGGTTCACGTCCGCCATCTTCGCGGCGACGGCCTTCGCGACCGTGCGGCTGTTCTCGCCCATCAGCATGAAGACCGTGCCGAGCACGACTTCCTCGCCGTTCGACGTCGCGGCGCCGGTGCGCAGTTCTCGGCCGATGTCGACCACGCCGACGTCCTTCATCCGCACCGGCACGCCGCCGACATTGGTCAGCACGATGTTCGCGATGTCGTCGACCGTGCGCGCCTGGCCCGGCACGCGCACGAGATACTGCTCGCCGCGCTTCTCGATGTAGCCGGCGCCGACGTTGTCGTTGTTGCGTTCGAGCGCGCGCACGACGTCGGCGAGCGTCAGCCCGTACGACATCAGCTTCGCCGGGTTCGGCGCGACACGGTACTCCTTCACGTAGCCGCCGATCGAGTTGACCTCGGTCACGCCGCGCACGTTCCGGAGCTGCGGCCGCACGACCCAGTCCTGCAGTTCGCGCAGGTCGGCCGCCGTATAACGCGTGCCGTCGGGCTTGCGCGCGGCGGCATCGGCTTCGACGGTCCACAGGTAGATCTCGCCGAGCCCCGTCGACGTCGGCCCCATCGCGGGCGCGATGCCGGGCGGCAGCTTGTCCTTCGCTTCCTGGATGCGCTCGTTGACGAGCTGCCGCGCGAAGTAGATGTCGGTGCCGTCCTTGAAGATCACGGTGACCTGCGACAGCCCGTAGCGCGAGATCGAGCGCGTCTGCTCGAGGCCCGGCAGCCCGGCCATCACGGTCTCGACCGGATAGGTGATGCGCTGCTCGGCTTCGAGCGGCGAATAGCCGGGCGCGGCCGTGTTGATCTGGACCTGCACGTTGGTGATGTCGGGCACCGCGTCGATCGGCAGCTTCTGGTAGCTGAACACGCCCAGTGCGGCCACGGCCGCGATCGCCAGCATCACGAGCCAGCGGTGCGCAATCGCAAAGCGGATCAGGCGTTCAAACATGACGGGGTTCCTTGAAGCGGGGTACGGTCACCCTCGACGGACGGGCCGCCCGGCCGGCCACCCGGCGGGCCGGAAATCTGGCCGCGAATCTGGCCGCAGACCGGGCCGTGATTCGCACAACGGCGCACATGTGATGCTCATTCATGTTCCGCGCTCCCCTTGCCGAGTTCGGCCTTCAGCACGAAGCTGTTCGACGCCGCGTATTCCTGGCCCGGCTTCAGCCCCTTCAGCACTTCGGTCGCACGTTCGTCGCGTCGCCCCGTCTCGACGGCCTGCGCGACGAAGCCCTTCGGAGAACGCACGAAAACGGACGGTGCGCCGTCGACGTCCTGCAGCGCGTCGCTCGCGACCGCGAGCGGCACGCCCTGCTTGCCCGCGTCGACCGACACGTTCACGAACATCCCGGGCCGCCACACGCCGTCCGGGTTCGGCAGCACGACGCGCGCGGGCGCGGTGCGCGTCTGTTCGCCGAGCAGCGAACCCACGTACGCGATCGGGCCGCTCGAACGCGATTCGAACGCGGTCGCGACGACCGTCGCGTCGCGGCCCACCCGCACGTCGTTGAGCCGCTGCGCCGGCACGGCCATCTCGGCCCATACCGTCGACAGGTCGGAGATCACGAACATGCTGGCATCGGCGGCGATCGCTTCGCCGGGCGTCGCATGCTTCTCGACGATCGTGCCCGCGAACGGCGCACGCAGTTCGTAGCGGTTCAGCGCGCCCGCGCCGGCGGGCGCATTCAGCGCGGCGAGCTTCTGCCGCGCGTTCTGCACGGCGATCTCGGCTTCGCGCAACTGCACCTGCGCCTGCTGGTAGTCCTGCTCGGCCGAAATACGCTCCTGCCACAGCGTGCGTTCGCGCTCGTAGGTCGCGCGTGCGCCCGACAACCGGCGCTCGGCCGTCAGCAGCTCGCTGCGCCGGTCGGCTAGATCGGTGCTCGCGATCACGGCCAGCACCTGCCCCTTCGCGACGTTCTGCCCGAGCGACACCGACACCTGCTCGACGATGCCGGCCACGCGCGGCACCACGTGCGCGGTGCGATCCTCGTTGAACTTGATCTCGCCCGGCAACTGGAACGGTGTCGCGATCTGCGCGGGGCCGGCCTTCGCGAGTGCGATCTTCGAGGTCGCCAGCTGCGCGTCGGTCAACGCGATCGCGCCGTCGGCGCGTGCGAACGGGAACGAGGCGGCGTCATTGCCCGCCTTCACGTCGATCGTCGCATCGAACACGTGCGGCTTGGCGATCGACTGCGCGGACACGAACTTCTGGCCGGCCGCATCGAAACGCAACGGCTCGTGCGTGCGGTCGTAGCGAACCAGCGTGCCGGACACGGTGACGCCCTTGCCGGCCGGCTTGCCGTCGACGAACGGATAGACGACGAGGCGCGCGTCGCCGGGCTTCTCCGTCATCACGATTTCGACGGACAGCTTGCCGCGCCTGAGCACGACACCGCCGCGCTCGCCGGCGGCTTCGGCGGATGAAGCGGCTTCGGGCGCCGCCGACGCGGACGTGTCGTTGCCGCCACCGTTGCGCGTGACGCCGAGTGCGCCGAGGACGATCCCGGCGGCGCCGAGCACGACCGCCGCGATGATCAGGATTCTGCTGCGTGACATGATGATCCTTCAGGTAATGGAGGCGTCTGTTGCGCTATTGCGCGACAGATACAAGCAGTGCAAGCGGCGTACCGACGAGCCGGCCGATGTCGGCACGCGCGGTATGGGCGTCGGCGAGCGCGCGCACGTATTGCGACTGGCCCTGGAACAGCGTGCGCTGTGCGTCGAGCACGTCGAGGAAGCTGAACTTCCCGAGTTCGTAGCCGCGCGACATCGCGTCGAGCGCGACGCGCGCGGCCGGCAGGATGTCGTCCTTCAGTCGCTGCGCTTCCTGCGCGGCGGCTTCGAAATTCGCGTAGGCCTGCGTGAGTTCCAGCCGCAGGCGCGTGCGTTCGCGATCGAGATCGGCGTTCGCCCGCGCGGCCTTGTGCGTCGCCTCGAGCAGCGCACCCTTGTTCGTGTTGAACAGCGGAATCGGGATCGACAAGCCGACCACGGCCTGGTTGTCCGGCACGCCGCCCGTGGTCACGCGCTTCACACCCGCGCTGATCGTCACGTCCGGAATGCGCCGCGCGCGTTCGAGCGATACGGCCGCGTTCGAGCGCAGCATCTCGGCGCGCGCGATCCGCGCGAGCGGCGCGTCGTCGAGTTGCGCGGTGAGCGCGGGCAGCGATTCGACCGGCGGCACGGCTTCGAGATCGCCGAGCACCGCCAGCCGGCCGTCGCGCGCCTCGCCCATCACCGCGTTCAGCTTCTCGCGTGCGACCTCGACACGGCCGCGCGCCGTCACGACTTCGATCTGCACACCGGCCGCCGCGACGTGCGCCTTGGTCGCCTCGACCGGCGACACCTTGCCGGCCTGTGCACGGCGGCTCGCGAGATCCGCGGAGCGTGCGGCGATCGCGGCCGATTCCTCGGTGACCTGAAGCTGGCGCTGCGCGGCGAGCAGCCCGTAGAACGCGGCGATCACGTCGGCGCGCACGACGGCGCCCTGTTCGTCGAGAGACGCATTGGCCGCCTCCCTGCCGTACGACGCGACGTCGAGCCGCGCGCCGCGCTTGCCGCCGAGTTCGATCGTCTGGTTGATCAGCGCGGTCGACGTGCGTTCGGCGCGACGGAAGCCTTCCTGCAGGAACGACACTTCCGGATTGGGACGCGCGCCGGCCTGCATCAGCGCGCCGGCCGACGCATCGACGTCCGCGCGCGCGCCGCGCAGCGCCGGATTGTTCCGGGCCGCGGCCGCGAGCGCATCGGCAAGCGTCAACGAGGTGGAAGGGCGTGCGTCGGGTGGCGGTGCGGCGCTGCCGGAGGCAGCCGGAGCCGGCCCCGGCGACAGCGACGGCTGCGCATGGGCCGTCGCGGCCATCGCGAAGACGACGGCCGCGGCGAGGTTGAGCTTGAGCATGTTCGGTTCTGCGGTGACGGTTCGCGACCGATGCTACGGTCCGGCCGCAGTGCGAACATGAGACGAAGATGACATTTCCGTCATCTTGGGGGCGGCCGCGCGCGAGCGTGCGACGCTTGCCGGCCGCGGCGGTGGGACCGCCACCACGCACGGCGATTGGATTAAGCGGCGTATCGCCTTACCGACTTGCTAGAACAACGTGATCCACTCGCGGATAGGTGAGCGGATCACGTCTCACGAATCAAATACAGCAGATCTCCAGAAACGCCGACGAACAAGACGCGGAACCCACTGCGTCGCAAACCTCACGGCGGCACCTCACTGTCCACGGAAGTGACCACCTCCCGACGGACATATCGGCCTTATCCGATCAATTCTTGGACGCGTCGACCTTTACCTCAATCCTCGTATATTCCGGTCCCAGCAATTGCATTCGCTCAGTTTGTCCTCGCTCGTCCGTCATTCCGACATAGCGGTCCGCGCTCGTGGTGATTCGGTAGCAAACGTGCGCAAGCGGCTTCGAACGAGACCCAAGAAGCAACGCCTTGTCTTCGGTACGCGCCGTCCATCTCTCCGTCGTGACGATACGAGCCGTTGCAGGCTGACGCTCGTCAGCACACGTAAAACGATCAACGTCATGTGTGGGACCCGGCGTAGCCGCCGTAACTGCATAGCTACTAACACCTCGCAAACCCGCGGTATTGCATAGATTCTGACAACCTTCCGATGGGCATTTCGGAACAAACTCAACGCCGACCTGATGCGCGTCGTAGGGGTCGCGTTTGCCGTCCTTGCCCTGAATGATCCGCTCGTGAATCCACACGTCTTGGGGATTCATTCCCAGTTGAACAAGGAAGGATTTCATCGCCTCACCACGCAATTTCGCCAACTCTTTCGGATTGCGTTCCCACGCAAACGCGGCTGCATCTACAGTTGCTGATGCCCCTTCACGTGTCCACTCTCTCGCAGTCAGGAAGTGTCTAACAAGACTCAACCGATCGCTGTTGCCAACCTCGATAGAATTCAACGCCAACTGCATATTGTCTTGTTCCAGAACCTTACATGCATAGGCCTGCGACGAGCAGAGCGCAAACGCCAGGAGAAGCGATATCGATCGTTTCATTCCTTTTGCTCGGTTAACGCGCCAAAACGAACCACGCGATGCTGTCTGCATTTCTAATAGCCTGTTCAGGATGTTCTTTCGCCAATCGCTCGCAGGCCCAACGGCCATACGCGCCCGGGTAGTCCTCGGAACCAAATGTATCTATGAAATGCGAACACTCGTGAACTATCGTAAGTTGCTTCGATGATAAGTTGCTCGCGGAGCGGTCAGGTAGCGAGCAGAAGTTGATATTGATCGCAATCGTATGCGTCGCAGTATCCGGACGACAAACATGCGCCACTTCTCCGTCGAGCCCCTTCATATTGGGCAAGCAGCCAGTAGCCAAATCCGCGTTAGAGCCGGGACGTACAAAGTTCTTGGCGGTCAGGTTCGACATGACTGTCACGAGAGCCCCGAGACCCGCAGTCAACCGGGTTCTGACCGTGCTGTCAGACGAACCGAACCATTCGACAACGCGAGCCTGTGTATCGGGCGTCCAACGCGCCAGTCCGGCCATTCTCTGCTTGGTAATAACAACAGCCTCATCTCTCAACCCTAGAACAAGCTTCCTGAATTCTGCGTCAGTCATGTTAGGACAGATAGGCGGACCGTTCAGTGACAACGGAATTATGACTTTCGAACCGCGGACCGTATTCGATTCACCTTTCCCGACCTGAATCCAGTCACCGTTTCCTTGCGTATTTTCATTGCCCGTTACCATGTTCTTTACTCTTCCACATAAATTTCGACCTCCAACGCTTCTCGGCTCGTCGTAACAATTCGTTGGGTATGGCCGATAGCATCCGTAACACCGCTGAACACTTCTCCGGACGCGGTATGGATACGGTATTGCACGCGTGCCAAGGGTCGGCCGGTATCGGCATCGTGCAAAACAAATTGTTCGTCGTGTTTAGCGTGAATCGCCAACGACGAACGAGGAATGCTCTGCCCCGTCAGCGCCACCACTTCCTCTGCCGTGAAAATCATCCTCATGTTGCGCTCCGCGTAGAACACCGGCGGCGGACTGCAGCCGCACACGTTGATATCACCGCTCAATGCCCATTGCTTGCCGTTCGGGCCCGTGCCGGGCCAGCGCGGCCCCTCCGGCGCAACGAATCCTTCTTGCTTGCAGGCCGTGCAGTAGGTTTTCATGCCGAGCGTGGCGATTTGTACTGCCGGCGGCGGATTAGAACAGGTCACGGAGTCGAGACCTTCGGTGATGATCGCGCTTCCGGCGCGGTCGCCCTGGGCGAGGAAGGACCGGATCACTTCGCTGCCTCTTGATCAGCTACGATCGCCAATTTCACCACCGTGAAGGTATCGGCGAAGCCCCTTCCTTCACATTCCGGGGAGTCCGTGACGATATCGCCGTTTGAGAGTTCGCTACCAACGAAGGCGAGCGGCGTGAAGTCGGGGTAATTCGCGATGCCAAGGCCACTGATTATTCGAGCGGTTGAACCGTCCGCATAGTGGACAATGTTTCCCGCGACAGCGGACTTGCCGAGCGATTCGCCAACGTCCCACGTGCCGGTTGCTTCACGCAGCACGCCGCCCCTCGCGGTCGTCGCCCCTTTCACGGCCAGCCGGTAGCGTGGGCGCGCGGGCGGCGGTACGTAAGCAGGATCGAACAAGCCGGGAATCGGCTTGTCATCAGTCACCCGGATACCGGCTCCGTCTTGCAACGTTTGAGTGATGACGTCGCCGTTGCTTAGTCGCGAGCCGACTAGCGCCATTGGCTTGCCGTCGGACGTGGCGGAAAATCCCGCCCCGTCGACGACGACGGCCTCGGTGCCGTCGTCGTATTGAACGACGTCACCGACGCAGGCCAGCATCAGCCCGCGATAGCTCGTCTTGCCAGCGACTTCGGCAACCCAACCGCCGCGCTCGGTACGCGAGCCGATGGTCGCGAAAAGATGGGTAAGCGCTTTTGCTTCTTGTTCGTTCGGCATCCTTCATCCCTTTCCGGTTAAGTAGGTGAAATGTGCTCCACGCCAACTTAAAGCCAACCCAACAGGGGGATCAATCGTCCGTGTACGAAAATTCGGAAACGATTATCTGGTATCCGAACGAATGTCATGAAGAATTATCGGACGCAAAGTTTTGAGTATGATTTCCGGGTATCGGGCGGTGCGCTGTCGGGCCGGATGCCCGCACTCTTCGAACTTTTTGTCCGCAATGGCCACACGTCGCCCGCTCGTCTAAAACGACTGAACGCAGGGATTCGCGAATTCAGACGCCGGACGCACGTTTGTAGCGCTCATCTTTATGGATCCGGATTCGCTGGGCGGCGGATTTCGTATTGAAGCTGTAAGGGACCGCGTGGCGCGAGGACAAGGTCCGCCATCCGAGGGTGCGTAGCGCGCCGCCGCAATCGGCCCTCAAATTGCCGCGACCGTTTGCCACGGCGCGGAAACCAGGGGCGATCTCAGGCTTGTGGGCGGCCACTTCAGGGGCAAGTTCAGGCGCGATGCCGCCGGCCCGATGCGGCAGCACCCACCACACACTTCCCAGTGCCAAACACGTCGCTCACGTTTTCCCGCTTCTCATCATCCGGCGACGCTGCAACCAGTCGAGCAACTGCCGCCCGTCGCGCTCACCGAACCACCGCGCGTGCCCGATCAGATACCCGTCGTATGCGATATCGACGATGGCCGGCGCATCGATGATGCAGCCGAAATAAGCCACTTCCGACAGCGCGAACTCCGTATGCACGATCGGCAGCATCGCGACCAGCGCCGCATAGGCTTCGTCGCCCAGCGGTTCGAGGGACTCATACCCGTCGAGCAGCGCGTCGATCTGCGCGTACTCGACGCGGCGCGCGTCGGTCGGCGCCATCCAGTCGACCGTATTGCGCTCGATCGCGAGCGCGAGGTCCATCACCGCGCAGGTGCGATCCGACAGCCCGAAATCGAGCACCGTCCGCACCTGCGCGCCGGGCCCCGCCTCGGTCCACAGCAGGTTCGACGCGTGCCAGTCGCCGTGCGTCCACAGCGGCGGCAGCGCGGCCAGCAGCGGCACGAGGCGCGCGTGATACGGGCCGATCGCGTCGGCCACGTCCCCGCGCCAGTCGCGCGCGCCGAGTGCGCGCACGAGCAGCGGCTGCGCCTCGACCCAGCGTTCGAGCGCGCCCGCCAGATCGTCGGACGACAGCACGCGGAAGCTCGACAGCAGCGTGCGCACGGGCCGCGCCGGCGCATCGTAGCCGGCCGACGCGCGATGCAGCTCGGCCAGCGCGCGACCGGCCGCGTAAGCGTGCGACGCATGCGTGAACGGCTGCCACGACATCACGCCGCGATACGGGTCGACGCCGGGCGCGAGCACATGCACTTCGTAGGTCCAGTCGCCGGACGCGAATGCGGTCGCACCGTTGCGATCCGCGAGCACGTCGACCACCGGCATGCCGCGTTCGCGCAGGTGCGCGATGAAGCGATGTTCTTCCTCGAGCCCCGCGACATCGCGCAGGCTCGCGTGATGACGCTTGACGAACAGCCCGCGCCCGTCCGCCATCCGCACGAGCACGGCCGCCGCGAACTGTCGCGGGCTGTGCCACGTGAGCCGCTCGGGCTCGCCGGCGCCGTCGATGCGCGCGAGCACCGCCGCCACCTCGTCGTGCGTCATCAGCGGCCAGTCGCGTTCGGCCTGCTCGCCGTCGACACCGAATTGCGGCGGCGCGACGTCACGCGGCAGGGCTCCGTCCGGCTCGAGTGGGAATGACATGAACGACGTTGCTCCGTAGTTGAATCGGCGCGTGAATCAGCGCGCGCCGCCGCCCGTTGCCAGCGCACCGCCGGCCGCCGCGCGCAGCGCCGCGGCCGTGCGGCTCCAGTCGCGCCAGCCGACGACGGCCAGCCCGATGAACAACGCGTAGAGGCCGGCCGTCAGATACAGTTCCTTGAACACGAACATCCCGACATACACGACGTTCACGACGATCCACAGCCCCCACGACGCGATGTAGCGCCGCGCGGTCCAGTATTGCGCGACGAGGCTGAACGCGGTCAGCGAGGCATCGACGAACGGCAGTGCCGCATCGGTCCAGCGCGCCATCATGCCGCCGAGCAGCGCGCTGCCGACGACGGCCGCGATCAGGTCGGGCAGCATCTGCATCGGCCGCACGCCCGTGACGGGCGCGACATCGCCTGCCGGCGCCGCATTGCCGTCGGCCTCGCTCGCGCGCTGCGCGAGCCAGCGTTGCCAGCCATACACCTGCAGCACCGCGAACGCGCCTTGCAGCAGCATGTCCGAATACAGCTTCGCGTCGAAGAAGATCCAGCCGTACAACGCGACCGACACGAGCCCGACCGGCCAGCACAGCATGCGCCGCTTCGCGGTCAGCCAGATCGCGAGCGCGCTGACGATCACGCCGGCGATTTCGAGTGGGGACATCGTCTGTGCTCTCCAGGTTAGCTGCCGGGGCCACGGGTCACGCGGCCGGTTCCGGACGGTCAGAAATCATAGGTCAACGACACGCGGGCGGTGCGCGGCGCACCCGGGAACAGGTACGCATCGCCCTGCTGCTCGCCCGCGTCGCGCCAGTAGAACTTGTTGAACAGGTTGTCCACCGACACGCGCAACACCGTGCGATGGCCGCCGATCTTCGTCGTATAACGCGCGCCGAGATTGAACACGAACCACGCCGGCACCTGCGCGGTGCCCTCCTCGTTCGCGTTGCGGGCCGCGCTGTACTCGACGCCGCCCAGCACGTTCAGCCCGGCCACGCCCGGCACCGCGTAGTCCGCATACAGCGACGCGCGCAGCGCGGGCACGTTGATGACCTGGTGCCCTTCGTAGGCCGGCGAACCCGAATCGTACGCGCGCGCGCGAATCGCCGCGACGCTGGCCGTCAGCCCCAGACGCTCGGTCACGCGCCCGGCCGCGCCGAGCTCGATCCCCTGGTGCCGCTGCGTGCCGCGCTGCACGAACGTGTAGGTCGTGCCCGATGCGTCCGGATCGGCGAACTGGAACGGCTTGCTGATCGAGAACACGGCGGCCGTGAGGCTCAGCCGGTCGAGCCAGTCGTATTTCGCGCCGACCTCGATCTGGTGCGATTCGACGGGCGGCAGGAACGCATACGCGTTGGTCGCGCGCACGGGCGCCTGGTCGCCGAGCGACAGCGCCTTGCTGTACGACGCGTACAGCGACAGCACGTTCACCGGCTTGTAGACGAGCGCGACCTGCGGCAGGAACACCGAGCGGTCGGTGTGCGTCGCGTCGCCGTCGACGCTGCTCCAGCTGCGCTGGCGCAGCAGCACCTCCTTGCCGCCCGCGAGCACCTGCCAGTGTTCGCCGATGCTGATGCGGTCGAGCCCGAACACGCCGTACTGCCACGAATCGAGCTGCGGATACGACGGCCCGGGCGTATTCGGCGACGGTGCAAACGTGACGTCGGGTCCGTAGATGTTCTCGCTGCCGACATAGTCGTACACGGCGGTCGCCATGTGCACGACACGGCGCTGCACGCTCACGCCGAGCGTCAGCTCGTGCCGCAGCGGCCCCGTCGCGAACTTGCCGGTCGTGACCGCACGCAGGTCGTCGTTGCGCCGGTATTCGCCGGGGCTGCGGAAGTCGTACACGTCGTAGTCGCCGTTCGCGCCGAAGAAGAACGGCGACGTCGCGCCGGCCGTGCAGCTCGCCGCGTAATAGCAACCGTACGCGAACGCGCTGTTGTCGTCGATCATCGTGCGGCTGCGGCCGGCGGCGATATACGCCTTCCAGTCGTCGTTGAACTGGTAGTCGAAGCGCGCGTTCAGGTTCAGCGCGTCGGTCGTCACCGGTTTCGCCCACGGCTGCGTGCCGAGCGCCTTCGACGTCGTCTTGACCGACGGCACGACGGTGCCGCCGAGCAGCTGGTAGCCGGGTGCGGAGCGCTGGATCCACTGCTGGAATTCGGCGTTGAGCTGCAGGCTCGCGCGCGGGCTGATGTCCCAGTCGGCGGCGATCGAGCCGAACGTGCGCCGTCCGTTCGTGCCGTCGATGTAGGAGTGCATGTTCTCCTTCGCGGCATTGATCCGGAAACCGAACTGATTGTCGGGGCCGAAGCGGCGGCCGAGATCGACGGCCGCCGACGTCGAGCCGCGGCTGTCGACGCCACCCGTCACGCTCGCGACGTTCGCCGAGCGCTTCGTCACGAAGTTGATCACCCCGCCGGGCGCGACGACGCCGCTGTCGATGCCGGCGAGCCCCTTCAGGATCTCGACGCGCTCCTTGTTCTCGAGCGGCACGTTCTGTTCGCCGGACACCGTCAGCCCGTCGATCCGGATCGCGCTCGCAAGATCGACCGGAAAACCGCGGATCGCAAAGCCTTCGAAATAACCGACCGGCGCATAGTCGTTGACGACCGACGCGTCGTTGCGCACGACGTCGCTCAGCCGCTTCGCCTGCTGGTCGTCGAGCTGCGCGCGCGTGACGACGCTCACCGACGCCGGCGTATCGCGCAGCAGTGCGTCGTCGAGCCCCGCGACGGATGCCGTGCGTGCGCGCAGCGCGTTGCCGCGCTCGCCGCTCACCGTGATCGTCGGCAGCGTCGCGCTGCCGGCCGCCCCGGCGTCCGGCGCCGGCGTATCGCCCTGCGCCGCGGCGGCCTGGGCCGCGAAAAGCGTGATGCCGAAGCCGACACCAAGCCCGACCTTCGCGCGCCGCCGCCGTGCGGGCGACGCTGTTGTTCTATTCACCGTCATTGCTCTGGATGGAAAACTCGCCACTCGACCCTGTCGAAACCCGTTACGAAGCTGCGAAGCGTGCCCGCGACCGGATCTGCCTCCGCCGGACGCACGCGCCGGCACGACATTCGTCAGACGAACCGGGCGAACCAGACGATCCGGCACGCAAGCGGGCCGCTCGGTCGGGAAGACGCAGGATGGGACATCGGATTCAGGTGACGCACCGGGAACCGACGCTGCCGTCGACCGGTTCGTCGGGGCGTGTCGGGCGGCCGGCTGCATCGCGCGGTCTTGTCATGCGGGGGGACGCTTCGAACGCCCCGGTACGGGCGCGACGGTCTGGTGCGCGCCGTTCGCTGGAACGGCGGCGTGCCCGTCGCGCACGACATCGCGGCGCGGCGCGCATTTTACCCCGGGCGGGGCGGGCTGCCCTGGAATCGGGCGAATCGGGCGAATCGGTGGGCGGAAGGCGGGAACGGGAACCGCGCGATTCGTGCGGCACGGCGACGGTGCCGATGTGCGCATGACTGGCGTCGTGCGCGGCCACCTCGATGACCGGCACCGTCGCGCGCCGGTCATGCGGCCGGAAACCGGAGCGGGAACGTTCGCCCGCTCGCGATTCGGCGGCCGGTCAGAATCCCTGCATCGTCGCGGTCGGGTCGACGACCAGGTGCACGACGCCGTAGATCACCGCGCCGACGAGCAGCGCGAGCACGATCGCCACGAACGGCAGCAACGTGTAGTTGACGTTCGCGAGATCGCTCGCGTGCGCCTTGCTGTTGCGTACGCCGAAGAAACTCCACAGGACCAGCTTGATCATGCCGAGCAGTTTCATGGTTGTGCTCCTTTCATCGAATCGGTTGACGCTATCGTCGATCCGACCGGCATCCGAAAAAAGAAGCAGTTGCGCGCGCTTTTCGCGCAGCAGGCCGTCTGCGGCCGCATGTCGCAGGGCGCGTCAGCGGTCGAGCACGAGCGGCTCCGACCCTTGCGCGGGCCGCGCGACGCACAGCAGCGCGCAGCCGGGTTCGACCGGCGCATCGGGCGCCTGCTCGTAGTCGACCGCGCCGGACAGCACGCGCGTCGCGCACGTACCGCACGACCCGGAGCGGCATTCGGACGGCACGGCCACGCGCTGCCCTTCCGCGAATTCCAGCAACGTGCCGTCGGCGGGCGTCCATGCGGCATCGCGGCCCGTGCGCCGGAATACCACCGGCACGCTCGCCGCCGGCGCCCCGGTCGTGCGGGTCGCGCTGCGTGCCACGCTCGACGGCCCGAACGCCTCGAAGCGGATGCGTTCGTCCGGCACGTTCAGCGCGCGCAGCCCGTCGTACAGGTCGCGCATGAACGCCGACGGCCCGCACAGGTAGAAGTCGTAATCGTCGAACGTCAGGAGCCGCTTCAGTTGCGCGAGGTCGATGCGGCCTGCCTGCGCTGCCGAGCCATCGTGAGGATGGCTGTCGAACCAGTGGAGCGACAGCCGTGCGTCGGCGGCCGCGATGCGTGCCAGCTCCGCCGCGAACGGCCGGTCGGCCGCGTCGCGCGCGCCATGCACGAACACCACGCGGCGCGATGGCCGATCGTCCGCCAGCGCGCGGCGCAGCATCGCGATCATCGGCGTGATGCCGATGCCGGCCGACACGAGCACGGCCGGGCGCGGGCTCGCGAGATCGAACGTGAAGCGCCCGCGCGGCATCTGCGCGTCGAGCGTCATGCCCGCCTGCGCGTGATCGTGCAGCCACGCCGACACGCGCCCTTCGCGCTTCACGGTGATCCGGTAATGCGTGCCGCCCGGCGCATCGGAGAGCGTGTAGCTGCGGATCGTCGGCGCGTCGCTTCCCGGCAGCGCGACGCGCAGAGTCAGGTGCTGCCCGGCTTCGTAGGCGGGCAATGCAGCGCCGTCCACCGGTTCGAAATGGAACGAGCGAATCGCGCGCGCTTCGTCGACGATCTTCGCGATGCGCAGCGGCCGCCATGCGGGTGCGGGTGCGGGTGCGGATGCCGATGCCGATGCCGATGCCGATGCCGATGCCGATGCCGATGCCGATGCCGATGCCGATGCCGATGCCGATAGTGATTCTGATGCGGGTGCGGTGACCGATGCGGTTGAAGTCTGCACCAACCCGCCCGCCGCGCCCGCCGCCATCGCCGCGAACTGCGGCGCACGTTCGACCGCCGACCACCGGAACGGCAGCACCGCGCGCATGCGCCGCACTTCCCGCACATGGAACCGCACGACCCGCTGCGCGCCGTCGAACGACGCGACGAGCGGCCCGTCCCACACGATCTCGGCGCACGCGGCCACAACCAGCAGGTCGCCGTTGTCGAAATCGACGAACAGCAGCCCCGCGCGCGGATCGTGCTGCAGGTTGCCGAGCGTGTTGAAGAAGCGGTTGCCGCTGAAATCCGGCGTCGTCAGCGTGTGCGCATCGTCGACGCGCACGAAGCCCGGCATCCCGCCGCGATGCGACACGTCCGCGCCACGCGCAGCGCCCGCGTCGGTCGACGTGTTCGCGCTCGCGACGAAGAACGTATCGGCCTGCGCAAGCAGCGCTCGATCGGCGTCGTTCAACGCGTCCGATACGTCAGGCCCGGCGGACGCGCCGGCTTCCCGGGCGACGAACGTCGGCTTGCGTCCCTGGATGTACTTCGCGCAGTTGCCGAAGCTCTGCTCGACCGCGATCGTCAGCGCATCGCCGTCCACCGCGCGCACGACGCCGTTGACACGATTGCGCCGCCGCGTATCGAATTCGATCCCGAGCCCGCCGAGCGGCGCGCCCGGCTGCCACGCGCCGTCCAGCGGATCGCCCGGCAACGCGCGCGCCGCGATGCGCAGCGTACGCGGGTCCGGCGACGTCACGAACCCCGGCGCGCCGGCCCGCAGCGTCGCCCACGGCTGGCCGTTCGCATCGACGCCGCCCAGCACGAAGAACGGCAGTTGCGCGAAAAACGTCCGGTGCTGGTCCGGCATGAAACGCCGGATCCCGCGCCGGCCGGCCGAACCCGCGGCCTCCGTCACGCCCGCGCGCTGCTGCACGGCGAGTTCTCCCGCGTGAAACGGCGCGGTATCGAGCTCCCAGCCCGGTACGACGGTGGTCGGGGTGTTCATCGCGTTCTCCGTGGGCAGGCGCGGCGTCGGTGGGCGTTACGCGGCAAGCAGGCCGGCGCGCGTCGTCGGCATCGCAACGAAGCCCGGCAGCGCCTCGACGCGTGCCAGCCACGCACGCACGTGCGGATACGGTTCGAGCGACACGCCGCCTTCCGGCGCGTGCGCGATGTACGAGTACGCGGCGACGTCCGCAATCGTCGGCTGCGCACCGGCCGCGAACGGCTTGCCGGCCAGCTCGCGATCGATCACGTCGAGCACTTTCGCGGCCGTATGCTTGGCCGCTTCGTGGTCGAGCTTCGCGCCGAACACGGTCACGAGCCGCGCGGCAGCCGGCCCCGTGGCGATCGGCCCGGCCGCATACGAGAGCCAGCGCTGCACGACAGCCGCGCTGGCCGGGTCGTCGGGCAGCCAGTGCGCGTCGCCGTAGCGCATCGCGAGGTACACGAGGATCGCGTTCGAATCGGCGATCACCGTGCCGCCGTCGTCGATCACGGGCACCTGCCCGAGCGGATTGAGCGCGAGGAACGCCGGTTCGCGCTGTGCGCCGGCCGCGAGATCGACGTCGACGGTCTCGGAAGGCAGGCCGAGCAGCGACAGGAACAACCGGACGCGATGCGCATGCCCGGACAGCAGGAACGAGTAGACGCGAATCGGCGAAGCAGGCTTGCGGACGGCAGACATGGAAAACACTCCGGAATCTCGCGCCGCCGGGGATCGGCGACGAACACCTGCAGCGTAGCGCTCGCCGTTCGTCGCCAGAAGACGGATAATCGTGGAAACATTATCCGCTCCCATAGGACAATCGACGATGGCCGATCTGCGCGACGTGAACCTGAACCGGCTGGCGGTCTTCGTCGCGGTGGTCGACGCCGGCTCGCTGACGGCCGCGGCCGAGCGGCTCGGCCTGGCGAAGACGGTCGTCAGCACGCACATGCAGCGCCTCGAATCCGAGGTCGGCGCGAACCTGCTGGTGCGCACCACGCGGCGGCTGAGCGTGACCGACGCCGGGCGGGCCTTCTACGACGCGTGCCGCGACATCGTGCGCGCCGCCGAAAGCGCGCTCGACGCGGTGTCGTCCGACGCGGGGCCGCTGCGCGGCACGCTGCGCGTGAGCGTGCCGATCGACTACGGCGCGCTGGTCGTCGCGCCTGCCGTCGTCGTGTTGCGCGACCGGCATCCGGGCCTCGACGTCGAACTCGTCGCGAACGACCGCGTCGTCGATCTCGTCGCGGACAACCTCGACGTCGCGATCCGCATCGGCCGCCTCGCCGATTCGAACTATCGCGCGGTGCAGCTCGGCACCTACGAGAAATGGCTGGTCGCGAGCCCCGCGTTCGTCGCGCGCCACGGGCGGCCGCAGGATACCGATGCGCTCGCCGCGCTGCCGTTCGTGATGCTGTCGACGCTGCCGCGCCCGCATACGCTCGAACTCGAAGACGCGAACGGCGGCACCGCTTCGGTGCGCTGTGTCGCGCACGTCGTGTCGAACACCGCCACCGCGTGCCGGGCGATCGTGCTCGCGGGCGGCGGCTTCGGGCTGCTGACGGACTTTTCGACCGACGACGACGTCGCGGCCGGCCGGCTCGTGCGGCTGCTGCCCGCGTGGCGCTCGGCGCCGGCCGGGATCCATGCGGTGTATCCGTCGACGCGGCTGCCTTCGCCGAAGGTGCGGGCGTTCATTGATGCGATGAAGCAGAGGATCGACGACACGCGGCCGGCACGCAAGACGAAACGCGAACGCTAGCGCCCGCCGAATTCCGTTGCGGCTGCGCGCCGCGCCGTTGCCGGCCCGCGCACTCCATTCCTCCGATGTATCGCGACATCCTCGCGACCACGCATCGCCATGCAAGGCGCTCATGCGCGGCATGAAAACTAATCGATTGTTGGCGCCCCGGATCGACGCCGACAATCCGCTGCATGCCCCCTCGTTTGCGGTACGGGCCACTCCCCCTCCCAATCGGCACGTCACGATCCATGAACCGTCCAGTCCCCCTCTCCCGCATCGCCGAGGCCCGCACGGCCGCGCCGGCACCGTTCCTTGCCCGTCCCCGCACCTGCGGCGAAGCACTCGTCGACCTGCTCGAACGTTATGGCGTCGAATGCGTGTTCGGCATTCCCGGCGTGCATACCGTCGAGCTGTATCGCGGGCTCGCCGAGTCGTCGATCCGCCATGTGACGCCGCGCCACGAACAGGGGGCCGGCTTCATGGCCGACGGCTACGCGCGCGTCACGGGCCGGCCGGGCGTCTGCTTCATCATCACCGGGCCGGGCATGACCAATATCGCGACCGCGATGGCACAGGCCTACGCGGATTCGATCCCGATGCTGGTGATCTCGAGCGTCAACGCACGGCGCGAGCTCGGCAGCGGCGACGGCCGCCTGCACGAGCTGCCGTCGCAGCGTGAAGTCTTCGCGGGACTCACCGCGTTCTCGCACACGCTGCTCGACGCGGCCGACCTGCCGCAGGTGCTCGCGCGCGCGTTCGCGGTCTTCGAAAGCGCACGGCCGCGGCCCGTGCACATCGAGATTCCGCTCGACGTGATCGTGATGCCGGCGCCCGCGCTGCCCGCCGCGCCACCCGCGCTGCCCGCCCGCCCCGCACCGGACGCCGGCGCGCTCGCGGCGGCCGCGGACCTGCTCGCCCATGCGCGCCGGCCGCTGATCCTGGCGGGCGGCGGCGCCGTGCATGCGGCGGCCGAATTGCGCGAGCTCGCCGAACGCCTGCACGCGCCGGTCGCGCTGACGATCAACGCGAAGGGTCTGCTGCCGGCCGGCCATCCGTTGCTGATCGGCTCCACGCAATCGCTGCCCGCCACCCGCGCGACGATCCGCGACGCCGACGTGGTGCTCGCCGTCGGCACCGAGCTCGGCGAAACGGATTACGACGTCACGTTCGACGGCGGCTTCGCGATCGATGGCCGGCTGATTCGCATCGACATCGACGCGCAGCAGCTGATGCGCAATGCCCGCGCGGAGATCGCCATCGCCGGCGATTCGCGGCTGGCGCTCGGCGCGCTGTCGACCCGCCTGCACGAAAAACCGACGACGCCTCCCGAAGCCGGCTGGGGCGCGCCGCGCGTGGCCGCCGTGCGCGTCGCGATCGCGGCGGGCCACGACGGCCCGGCGCGCGCGCAGGCGCGGCTGATCGACACGATCGTCGCGGCGCTGCCTGGCGTAATCGTCGCCGGCGATTCGACCAGCCCCGTGTACGTCGGTAATTTCACCCACGACGCGCACGCACCGCGCAGCTGGTTCAACTCGTCTACCGGCTACGGCACGCTCGGCTACGGGCTGCCCGCCGCGATCGGCGCGAAACTCGCCGCGCCCGCACGCCCGGTCGTCTGCCTGATCGGCGACGGCGGCCTGCAGTTCACGTTGCCGGAGCTCGCGAGCGCGGTCGAGGCCCGCGTGCCGGTGATCGTGATCGTCTGGAACAACCGCGGCTACGGCGAGATCCGCAAATACATGGTCGCGCGCGACATCACGCCGATCGGCGTCGATCCGTACACGCCCGATTTCCTGGCGCTCGCGCGCGGCTTCGGCTGCGCGGCGCACGCGGCCGCGACACCCGACGCACTGGCCGCCACGTTGCGCGACGCCGTCGCGCGCGCGATCCCGACCGTGATCGAGATCGACGAAGCGACATGGTTCGAGCAGGTGCAGCAATGAGTCAGGCCCCCGATTTCCACTTTGATCCGCCGCTGCGTACCGGGCTTTTCATCGCCGGCGCGTGGGGGGCCGGCGCCGACGGCGCCACGTTGCCGATCGTCGATCCGTCGACTGAAGCGGTCCTCGCGCATGTGGCTGCCGGCGGCAGCGCGGACGTCGAACGTGCCGTCCAGGCCGCGGCCCGCGCGTTTCCCGGCTGGAAACGCACGACGGGTGCCGCGCGCGCGGCCCTGCTCCGCGCGATCGCGCGCGGCGTCGACACGCACCGCACACGGCTCGCGACGCTGCAGTCCTTCAATAACGGCAAGCCGTTCGCCGAAGCGGAGATCGACGTCGCCGACGTGATCGCCACGTTCGACTACTACGCCAGCCTCGCGGAACGCATCGACACCGACGGCGAAACCGAGGTCGCGCTGCCCGGCGACGACCACCGCGCATGGATCCGGCGCGAACCGGCCGGCGTCGCCGCGCTGATCGTGCCGTGGAATTTCCCGATGGTGACGACCGCGTGGAAGCTCGCGCCCGCGCTCGCGGCCGGCTGTACCGTCGTGCTGAAGCCGTCCGAGATCACGCCGCTGCCGGAACTCGAACTCGTCGCGATCGCCGCCGCAGCGGGCCTGCCGCCAGGCGTGCTGAACGTCGTGACGGGCACCGGCCCCGACGTCGGTGCCCGGCTGTGCGCGCATCCGCTCGTCGCGAAGGTGTCGTTTACCGGCAGCACGGCGGTCGGCGCGCAGGTCATGAAAACGGCCGCGGACACGATCAAGGGCGTCGGCCTCGAACTCGGCGGCAAGTCGTCGATCGTCGTGTTCGACGACGCCGATCCCGACCACGCGGTCGAGCTGATCGCGGGCGGCGGCCTGTTCAACGCAGGGCAGATGTGTTCGGCGACCTCGCGCGTGCTCGTCGCCGCGCCGCTCGCCGACGACCTGATCGCACGCCTCGCGCGGCGGATCGACGCGACCGTCGTCGGCCCGCCGTTCGCGCCCGGCGTGCAGATGGGCCCGCTGACGAACCGCGCGCAATACGAGCGCGTGAAGCGCCACATCGCGCAAGGCCGCGCCGACGGCGCACGGCTCGTGACGGGCGGCGACGTGCCCGCCGGCCCCGGTTACTTCATCCGGCCCGCGCTGTTCGCCGACGTGCCGGCCGACAGCCCGCTATGGCGCGACGAAATCTTCGGGCCGGTGCTGTGCGTCCGCACGTTCGATACCGAGTACGACGCGATCGCGGCCGCCAACGATACCGAATACGGGCTCGTCGCGACCGTCGTCACGCGCGACGCGGCACGCGGCAAGCGGGTCGCCGACGCGCTCGAAGCAGGCGTCGTGTGGATCAACACGCCGCAACTGATCTATCCGCAAACCTCATGGGGCGGCTACAAGCGCAGCAGCGTCGGACGCGAGCTCGGCCCGTTCGGGCTGGCCGCATTCCAGGAGATCAAGCAGGTCATGATGCCGGCCCGCTGAGGCCGTCCGGCCCATGCGTTTATGTCATGCCGCGCATGCGGATATTTCGTTTGTTGCGGAAATTTGACCTCCCTACAGTTCATCCACACCCCGCGCCGCCGTTCGGCGACCGGCATCGAACCACCCGGCATCGTTCATCAGGAGACGGCCATGCAACACTTCAAGGCGGGCAGAAGACAGGTGATCAAAACCCTCGGCACGGCACTCGCCGCATCCGCTCTTCCGATGCCGTTCATCAGTACTGCGAAGGCACAGACGAGCAGCTTCTCGGGCAAGACGCTGCGCATCCTCACGTGGTCTGACGATACCGGTGCGGCCGCGCTGCGCAACATCGCGGAAACGTTCAGCAAGCAGACCGGTGCACGCGTGATCGCCGACCGCGCGGACGGCACGTCGGGCATGGTCGCGAAGGTCAAGGCCGCCGGCGAGCGGCCGACCTACGACGTGATCACGCTGGCCGGCGTCGGTGCGGCCGGCCTCGCCGATGCGGGCCTGCTCGCGAAGCCGGACCTGAACCGGCTGCCGAACCTGAAGGACGTCGCGCCGCAGTACCGCACGGGCGCAAACGGGTTCGGTGTCGGCTACCTGCTGTGGTCGGACGGGCTGATCTACAACACGTCGACCGTCAAGACCGCACCGGCGAGCTACGAAGCGCTGTGGGATCCGAAATATGCGGGGCGCCTGTTTCTTCCGCCGCCGGAGTGGGCCGAGGCGGTCGATCTCGCGATCGTCGCCGCGAAGCTGGCCGGCGGTTCGCAGCAGAACATCGAGCCGGGTTTCCGCAAGCTCGCGGCGCTCAAGGATCGTGTGATGACGCTCGGCGAAAACCCGAACCAGGTCGCCGATCTGTTCCGCACCGGCTCGCTCGACATCGGCGGCATCTATTCGCCCGCGTTCTTCCCGGACCAGATCCGCAAGCCCGACTACAAGATGGGCGTGACGTACGGGATGAAGGAAGGCTTCGCGACGCAACTGATGTTCACGGTGATTCCGAAAGCGCACCCGGGCGACCTCGACCTGATCCATGCGTTCATCAACCACACGCTCGACGCGGGCGTGCAGGGCCGGATGGCGGCGGACGTGCTGAACGGGCCGGTGAATTCGAAGGCCGTGATCCCGGCGGAAAGCCGCGCATTCGTGCCGTCGCCGCAGCAGATCGCGGAGAAGGCCATCCTCCACGACGACAAGGCGCTCGCCGTCGTTCAGCCGGCGTGGATCAAGCGCTATACCAGCCTCTTCGCGGCCTGACGACATGGCCTCGCTGCCTTCCTCCCGTCACGCGGAACCCGTCGCCGCCGGCCCGGCCGGCGGCGCTTCGGCCGCCGCTGCCGCGCGGCCCGGCGTGCCGGCGTGGCTGCTGCTTGCGCCGATCCTCGCATTCCTCGCGGTGCTCGCGGCGGCAACGCTCACCGTGCTGCGGATGAGCGTCGGTACGCCGGGCGACGAATGGCGCACGTTCACGCTGCAGAACTACGCCGATCTCGCCGACCCGTACTTCATGCACTCGCTGTGGCTCACGCTGCGCCTCGCGTTCCAGAGCATGGTATGCGCGGTGCTGCTCGCGATCCCGGTCGCGCTGGCGATGGCGCGCGCCGAATCGCGGCTCGCACGGCGACTCATGCTTGCCGGCGTGCTGCTGCCGCTGCTCGTCAACCTGCTGCTGCAGGGTTACGGCTGGCTCGTGATGCTCGGCCCGGCGGGCCTGCTCAACCGCTCGCTGCTGGCGGCCGGCGTCATCGAACGGCCGCTGCAGCTGCTGTACCGCGAACAAGGCGTGCTGCTCGGGCTGATCCAGACCGCATTCCCGCTCGCCGTGCTGCCGCTGTCGAGCGCGCTGCGTGCCGTGTCCCGCGCGTACGACGAAGCCGCCGCGACGCTCGGCGCGACGCGCTGGCAGACGCTGCGGCACGTGACGCTGCCGCTCGCGATGCCGGGGCTCGTATCGGGCGCGCTGCTCGTGTTCGCCTACAACGCGAGTGCGTTCGCGGTGCCGCTGCTGCTCGGCGGCCGGCGCGTGCCGATGCTCGCGGTGCTCGTGCATGACCAGGTCGCGCCGCTGCTGAACTGGCCGGCCGCGTCGGCCTCGGGTGTCGTGCTGATGGGCGCGACGCTCGTCGTGATGGCGGTTTCCCAGCGCCTCGTGCGCGCCCTGCAACGTGACGAGGTGAACCGATGAATGCCCTTCTGCCGCGAGCACCGCTGCCCGGCCGTCTGAGCCGCGCGACCGGCACCCTCGCGACGCTCGTGCTGTGCCTCGCCGCACTGCCGATCGTGACGATGATCACGATGTCGTTCGGCTCGTCGGGCACGCTCGAATTTCCGCCGCGCGATTTCAGCCTGCACTGGTACCGGGCCGCCTGGCAGACCTTCGTGACCGCCGATGCCGGCAGTGCGCAATCGATGGGTGCCGCGCTGACGACGAGCCTCGTCGTCGCGATCGCGACGATGCTGGTCGCGACTGCGGTTTCGGTACCCGCCGCCTACGCGCTGTCGCGTTATCGCTTCCGCGGCAAGACGTTCGTCGAGCAGCTCGTCGCGCTGCCGATCGTCTATCCGCTCGTCATGCTCGGCCTCGCGCTGCTGCTCGTGTTCAACGCGCTGCCGGTCGAACTCGGGCTCGTGCGGCTCGTCGTCGCGCACGTGATCCTGACGCTGCCGTTTACCGTGAAGAACTGCGCGGCATCGGTCGCGTCGATCGGCCCGGAATTCGAGGAAGCCGCGTGCCTGATGGGCGCGAGCCCGCGCCGCGCGTTCGTCGATGTCGTCCTGCCGCTGATGCGGCCGGGCGTCCTCGCCGGCATGCTGTTCGCGTTCATCGTGTCGTTCAACGAGTTCACGGTGACGTTCTTCCTGTACAGCGTCGACACGATGACGCTGCCGGTCTGGCTCTACAGCCGCACCGTGTCGTCGCTCGACCCGACCGTGTTCTGTTTCGCGGTGTTCACCGTCGCGATCGATTTCGCGCTGATCTGGATGCTCGAAAAACTCGTCGGCGACAAGGGCGTTGCGCTCTGATACGCGCACGACTCCGCCCTCGCCCATCCAAGGACTCACCATGACCCAGCTCACCCTTCAGAGCGTGACGAAGCGCTTCCACCACGCGTATGCCGTGGATCACGTCGACCTGTCCGTGCCGGACGGCAAGCTCGTCTGCTTTCTCGGCCCGTCGGGCTGCGGCAAGACCACGCTGATGCGGATCATCGCCGGCCTCGAGACGCCGACGTCGGGCACGATCACGTTCGCCGGCCGCGACCTCACGCACGTGCCGGCCAACCGGCGCGACTTCGGCATGGTGTTCCAGTCGCTCGCGCTGTTCCCGCACATGACGGTCGCGAAGAACATCGCGTATCCGCTGCGGCTGCGCAAGACGGCCAGGACGGCTCAAACGCAGCGCGTCGCGGAGCTGCTGGAACTCATCCAGCTTCCGCACCTGGCCGACCGGCTCGTCACGCAACTGTCGGGCGGGCAGCGCCAGCGCGTCGCGATCGCACGCGCGATCGCTTCGTCTCCGCGCCTGCTGCTGCTCGACGAGCCGCTGTCGGCGCTCGACGCGAAGCTGCGCGAGGCGATGCAGGTCGAGATCCGGCTGCTCCAGCAACGGCTCGGCATCACGACGATCATGGTCACGCACGACCAGCGCGAAGCGATGACGATGGCCGACGAGATCGTCGTAATGGAGAAAGGCCGCATCCAGCAGGTCGGCCGGCCGCTCGACATCTATCGCGATCCGGTCAACGAATTCGTCGCGGATTTCATCGGCCTCGGCAACATCCTGCCGGTCGCGCGCGACGGCGACGACGCGATCGTGCTGCCGGGCGGACAACGGCTCGCGATCCGGCGCGCGCCCGACGCGCCGCGCGCGGACGACGCCGTGCGCCTGCTGATTCGCCCCGAGGACGTGTGCGTGCGCGCGGCCTCGGTCTCGCCGTCCGCGCCGAACACGCTCGCCGGCACGGTCACGTTCGTGCGCGACGTCGGCGCGTCGATCGAGGCGACGATCGATTGCCGCGGCTTCACGCTGACGGCGGCGACGACGCCGCGCGAAACGCCCGACCTGCACGTCGGCATGCCGGTCGCCGCCGAGCTACCCGCGCATGCATGCAAGCTGATCGCCGCACGCGGCGCCTGATTTCCGGTTCTTTCCCCAGCGCAGCAACAAGGACTCCATCATGAACGCATCGACCCAAGCCCACCGTCTCGTGCGACGCCTGCTCGCCCGCACCGCCCTCGTCTGCACCTGCGCGGCGGGTCTCGCCGCCATCGCGCCGCTCGCACATGCCGACGCACTCGACACGATCGCGAAATCCGGCGTCGTGCGCATCGGCGTGTTCGAGGACTACCCGCCGTTCGGCTCGATCGGCCCCGACATGAAGCCGCAAGGTTACGACATCGACATGGCGGCGCTGATCGGCAAGGCGCTCAACGCGAAAGTCGAACTCGTGCAGGTCACCGGCGACAACCGAATGGCGTATCTCGCCGACCGCAAGACCGACATGCTGCTGTCGGTCGGCCAGACGCCGGAGCGCGCGAAGGTGATCGATTTCTCGAACGCGTATGCGCCGTACTATCTCGCGGTATTCGGCCCGAAATCGCTCGCCGTGAAAGGCACCGCCGATCTCGCCGGCAAGTCGGTCGCGGTCGCGCGCGGCACGCTCGAGGACCTGAGCGTGAGCAAGGTCGCGCCGCCGAACGCGACGATCAAGCGCTTCGACGATCCAAACGGCGCGATCGCGGCGTTCCTGTCGGGGCAGGCGCAACTGCTCGTGATCGGCAACGACGTCGGCGCGACGATCATCGCGCGCCATCCGTCGATCGATCCGGAGCAGAAGTTCTCGCTGTTCAGCTCGCCCGATCACGTCGGCCTGAACAAGAACGAGCCGCGCCTGATGCAGAAGGTCAATGACGCGATCGCCGGCGCGAAGAAAAGCGGCACGCTGAACACCCTGTCGCAGAAGTGGCTGCACGCGGCACTGCCGGCCGACCTGTGATGCGCGTCGCGCCCGCCCCACATTCTCGACGGAAGGTATCGTTATGACCTACGTGTTCGACTTCAGCGATTTCGGCCTCTACGCCGGCATGCTCGCGCGCGGGATCGGCGTGACGCTCGGCCTCACCGCGGCCTCCACCGCGCTCGGCGGCCTGATCGGCACCGCCGGCGCGTGGGCCGCGCTCGCCGGCCCGCGCTGGGCACGCACGCTGGTCGCGGCCTACGTCGAGCTGATCCGCAATACGCCGTTCCTGGTCCAGCTGTTCTTCATCTTCTTCGGGCTGCCCGGGATCGGCGTGCACATCGACGAAGCGCAGGCGGCCGTGCTGGCGATGACGGTCAACCTGGGCGCGTATGCGGTCGAGATCCTGCGGGCCGGCATCGAATCGGTTCCGCACGGGCAAACGCAGGCCGCACGTGCGCTCGGGCTGCACGGCCGGCAGGTGTTCGGTCAGGTCGTGCTGCCGCAGGCGCTCGCGAACGTGTACCCCGCGCTGCTCGGGCAGGTGCTGATCGTGATGCTCGGTTCGGCCGTCGTGTCGCAGATCTCGGTGCCCGACCTGACCTATGCGGCGAACTTCATCCAGTCGCGCAATTTCCGTGCGTTCGAGATCTACATCGTCGTGACTGCGATCTACCTACTGCTGTCGATCGCGCTGCGCATGCTGCTCAATCGCGTCGGCCGCCGTCTGTTCGCGGGCCGCGCGCCGCACGGTGCGGCGGCCGCACCGCGCCGCTCGTGCGTTTCCCGCTTTACGTGGCGCGCGCGCTCCCCTGAAACCGGCCTCCCGACGGAGCGTGCCCGATGATCGAATTCACCTTCCAGGATATTGCGTGGAACCTGCTGCTGGCCGCGCGCTGGACCATGCTGCTGTCGCTGATCACGTTCGTCGGCGGCAGCGTCGCCGGGTTCGCGCTGCTCGCGATGCGCATCTCGCCGGTGCCGGCGCTGCGCCGCTTCGTGAGCCTGTACGTCGAGCTGTTTCAGGGCACGCCGTTGCTGATGCAGCTGTTCCTCGGTTTCTTCGGACTGCCGCTGATCGGCATCGACGTGACGCCGTGGACCGCCGCATCGGTCGTATTGACGTTGAACGCGAGCGCGTACCTGGCCGACATCTGGCGCGGCTGCGTCGACGCCGTGCCGCGCGGCCAGTGGAGTGCGGCGGCCAGCCTCGGCATGACGTGGACGCAACAACTCCGTTACGCGGTGTGGCCGCAGGCATGGAAAATCGCGCTGCCGCCGACCGTCGGCTTTCTCGTGCAGGCGGTGAAGAGCACGGCGCTGACGTCGATCATCGGGCTGACCGAACTCACGAAGACCGGCAACATCATCACCAATGCGGTGTTCAAGCCGTTTCCGATCTACGCGATGGTCGCGCTGCTCTACTTCGCGATGTGCTTCCCGTTGACGTGGTACGCCCGCGTGCTCGAACGCCGCTACCGCGTCGCGAAGGCACGCTGAACCGGCGCCGCGCGCCTCATTACGATGCAGGTATCCCCCATGATTTCCATCAGCAACGTTTCGAAGTGGTACGGCCCGTTTCAGGTCCTCACCGACTGCACGACCGAGGTCAGGAAAGGCGAAGTGGTCGTCGTGTGCGGCCCGTCGGGCTCGGGCAAGTCGACGCTGATCAAGACCGTCAACGGCCTCGAGCCGTTCCAGCAGGGCGAGATCCTCGTGAACGGCCAGTCGGTCGGCGACAAGAAGACGAACCTGTCGAAGCTGCGCTCGAAGGTCGGGATGGTGTTCCAGCATTTCGAGCTGTTCCCGCACCTGTCGATCACCGAGAACCTGACGCTCGCGCAGATCAAGGTGCTCGGCCGCGGCAAGGACGAGGCGAACGACAAGGGCCTGAAGCTGCTCGACCGCGTCGGCCTGAAGGCGCATGCGCACAAGTTCCCGGGCCAGCTGTCGGGCGGCCAGCAACAGCGTGTCGCGATCGCGCGCGCGCTGTCGATGGATCCGATCGCGATGCTGTTCGACGAGCCGACGTCCGCGCTCGACCCCGAGATGATCAACGAAGTGCTCGACGTGATGGTCGAACTCGCGCAGGAAGGGATGACGATGATGGTCGTCACGCACGAGATGGGCTTCGCGAAGAAGGTCGCGCATCGCGTGATCTTCATGGACAAGGGCGCGATCGTCGAGGACGACCGCAAGGACGATTTCTTCTCGAATCCGAAATCGGAACGCGCGAAGGACTTCCTCGCGAAGATCCTGCACTGAACGCTGCCGCGACGCGCCGCACCCGCCCCTTCCGATCGCCCGTTCCATGCCGGCCTTTCCGATGAAACGACTGCCTTCCCTCAACGCGCTGCAGATCTTCGACATCGTCGCCCGCCACGGCAGCTTCACGCGCGCCGCAGAGCAGCTGTGCCTGACGCAGGGTGCGGTGAGCCGGCAGGTCCTCGCGCTGGAGGCGTTCTACCAGTTCCCGCTATTCAAGCGCACGCCAAAGGGACTGACGCTGACGGCGGAAGGCGAGCTGCTGTTACCGACGGTGCGCGAGAGCTTTGCGCGCATCGAAGAGGTATCGATGCGCCTGTCGCGCCGGCGCACCGAGCTCGCGCTGAAGGTGCCGACCTGCATGATGCAGTGGATGTTGCCGCGGATCATGCGGTTTCAGTCCGAGCACCCGGAACTCCAGGTGCAGATCACGACGACCTGGGGCCATCACGTCGATTTCCGCATGGAGCCGTTCGACGCCGCGGTGATCTACGCCCCCGGCGCCGGCCCCGACATGTACGCGATCCCGCTGTTCGAAGAGCGGCTCACGCCGGTATGCTCGCCGGACCTGCTGAACCGGCATTCGCTCGCAAGCGTCGACGACCTGGCCAACCATACGCTGCTGCATCCGACCCGCGATCACCGCGACTGGAAACGGTGGCTCGACCATGCGGGCGCACCGCACGTCGACTCGACGCGCGGATTGAGCTTCGAAACGCTCGACCTCGCCACCCACGCGGCGATCGACGGCTACGGCATCGCGATCGGCGACCGGACGCTCGTCGACGAAAGCGTGGCGGCGCACCGGCTCGTGACGCCGTTCGACGTGTCGATGCCGACCGGGATGGGCTATTACTTCGTGTATCCGGGCGGCGCCGAGCAGCAGCAGAAGATCCAGCTGTTCGGCGACTGGATCACGGGCGAACGCGAGCGCCAGACCTCCGTTTTCAATCGGCGCGCGTGAGCCGGCTCATCGGCACGGCACGCAAGCGCTTGCGTACCGCATACGGCCGCCCGGCGCACCCGACCGGATCCGGCCCGCGCAATGCCGGCAGGCGGCGATTTCCCCTCGCTTCCAGTTCGCTTTCAAACCACCCCGCAACCGTGAATAAACGGGATTATTGAATCCAAAAATTTCGATATTTTATTTTCGGATTACCTTCTAAACTTTTTCATGGCAATTCGCTGACCTGCGTTTGCCGAAGCACTTCAATTCTCCGACTCATTAAATCAATCAAGGAGTTTGAAATGTAAGCTGCCGCAATTTCATCGGGAACCACACCGTCGATTCGTGTCGACGCGGCCAACGGCAACCGGATCACCGGGCACTGCTGCTACGGCCAGGGCCGGCACACGGGCGCGTTCAGCCAGGCAGGCGACAACGTGTCGGCGACGTGCCGGCGGGTCGGCAGCGCGGCACGACGACCGAGTATCGCCGGGACGGTGAAGGCCGAACCGGGGCGGATACACGGGTTCCTGATCGAGGTGCCTGGGCGCGAGGGTTTCGCGCCATGAACGGCGCAATGCGAACTGCCTTTTTGCATTGCGCCGCCTTTTTAATTTGATCCGGATTGTTTTAACCCATTCATCGTCACACGCAAACCGAATCAAATCAAAAAAGAAACAATCCAACGCGCCGTGCGCCGTGTAGTCGCTTCTTTATTTTGACTTTGAACCTGCAGTTTGCCGGCGGACATGCCGGGAACAACGCGACACCATCCGGTCAGCTTATCTCCCGCAACGTCCCCAGCAGCACCTTCCTGCAACTCGCGACCATCTGCGCTTCCGGATCGCGATATTCCGTGAGCAGCCACGCCGCGCCGACGTTCGTCATCGCGCCGACGAGCGCGAGCCCGATCAGCCGCTGCTCGGTGCGCTCCGCGGGCGTCGCCGCTTCGCGCGGCGCGCCGATCGCCATGATCAGCTTGCCGAAGTCGATCAGCATGCGCTGGTAGGTCATGTCGGTATCCGCGCTCACGCCCATCACCTCGAGCAGCAGCACGCGCGCCGCGCACGGGTCGCGCAGGAACGCGAAGAACGCGGCGAGCCCGGCATCGATGCTCTCGCGCAGATCGCCGCCGCGCTCGGCCACTGCCCGCGCGACTGCCTCGTGCAACTGCTGCGCGTGATGCAGGTAGGTGCAGCGCAGCAAATCCTCGGTACTGTCGAACGCCGCATAAAAATAGCGATCGTTCAGCTTCGCTTCCTGGCAGATCGACCGTACCGTCGCCTTGCGGAACCCGACCGTGCCGAACACGCGCGTCGCCGCGCGGATCAGCGCGTCGCGCCGCTCGGCGGCCCGCACCTCGGGCGCCACGCCGCCATACGAGCGGCCCCGTTTTTCCGTTTCGAGTGCTTTCTCCATTCCGCTATTTGACATCAGGACACCCGAAAACTAAAGTGGTGACGATCAACACCACATTAGACGCGCCGCCGGTACAGGGCAAGCGGAACGGGAGGAGCAACGGATGAACGGGTTTTCCGGCAAGGTCGCCGCGATCACGGGCGCCGGTTCGGGCATGGGCCGCAGCCTCGCGGTCGAGCTTGCGCGGCGGGGCTGCGAGGTCGCGCTCGCCGACGTCAACGAAACCGGGCTCGCCGGCACGGCGGCCGCCTGCGCCCAGCATGGCGTACGCGTGAGCACGCGGCGGCTCGACGTCGCCGACCGCGATGCGGTGTTCGCGTGGGCCGATTTCGTGCGCGCCGGGCATGGCAAGGTCAACCTGATCTTCAACAACGCGGGCGTGTCGCTGGCCGCCAGCGCCGAGACCGCGGACATCGCCGATCTCGAATGGATCGTCGGCATCAACTTCTGGGGCGTCGTGCACGGCACGCAGGCATTCCTGCCGCACCTGCGCGCGTCGGGCGACGGACACGTCGTCAATACGTCGAGCCTGTTCGGGCTCGTCGCGATGCCGACACAAAGCGCTTACAACGCGACCAAGTTCGCGGTGCGCGGCTTTACCGAGGCACTGCGGATGGAGCTCGAACTCGACGGCGCGCCGGTGAGCGCGACCTGCGTGCATCCGGGCGGCGTCGCGACGAACATCGTCGACGCGGGCCGCGTCGATACCAGCATCCATGCACTCACGGGCCAGGACGAAGCGACTCATCGCCGCCAGGCGAACCGGCTGATCAACGCGACGACGGCCGACGAGGCCGCGCGGCAAATCCTCGCGGGTGTCGAGCGCAATGCGCGCCGCGTGCTCGTCGGCGCCGACGCACGCCGGCTCGACAGGATCGCGCGCCTGCTCGGCGCCGGTTACCAGTGGCTGATGCTGCGCCACGTGCGCCGCGCCCGGGCCCGCAACCTCCGCCCGAAGGAAGTCCCGGCCGCGCTCCCGACCACGCCCACCAAGGACCCCGCATGACCTCGACGACGACCGACCGGCGCGACGCGCCGCCCGCCCCCGGCGACAGCCGCGACCTCGACGTGCTGATCGTCGGTGCCGGGCTGTCCGGCATCGGCGCGGCGTATCACCTGAAGCAGCGCTGCCCGTACGCAAGCGTGGCCATCGTCGAGGCGCGCGATGCGATCGGCGGCACCTGGGACCTGTTCCGCTATCCGGGCGTCCGTTCGGATTCCGACATGTTCACGCTCGGCTACAGCTTCCGCCCGTGGCACAGCGACAAGGCGATCTCCGACGGCCAGACGATCCTCGACTACATCCGCGACACCGCGCGCACCTACGGCATCGACAAGACGATCCGCTACGGCCAGAAAGTCGTCGCGGCCGACTGGGATTCGAACCGCGCGCGCTGGACGGTACGCATCGAGCGCACGCAGGGCGGCACGACCGACACGCTCGTCTACACCTGCCGCTTCCTGTTCATGTGCAGCGGCTACTACGACTACGACGCCGGCTACCTGCCCGACTGGGCCGGGATGGACACGTTCGAAGGCAAGCTCGTGCATCCGCAGCACTGGCCGAAGGACCTGTCGTATGCGAACCGGCGCGTCGTCGTGATCGGCAGCGGCGCGACGGCCGTCACGCTCGTGCCGTCGATGGCGGCCGACGCGCAGCACGTGACGATGCTGCAGCGTTCGCCGACCTACATCGTGTCGCTGCCCGCGCGCGACAAGATCGCGAACGCGTTGCGCCGCGTGCTGCCGTCCCGGCTCGCGCACCGGCTCGTGCGCGTGAAGAACGTGCTGCTGACGATTTACCTGTACAACGTGTCGCGCCGCAAGCCCGACCAGACGAAGAAGTTCATCATCCGCGCGGCCAGCAAGCAGCTCGGCCCCGACTTCGACGTCGCGAAGCACCTGACGCCGCGCTACATGCCGTGGGACCAGCGCGTGTGCCTCGTGCCGAACGGCGACCTGTTCAAGTCGATCCGCGCGGGCCGCGCGTCGATCGTCACCGACGAGATCGAGCGCTTCACGCCGACCGGCCTCAAGCTGAAGAGCGGCCAGCAGCTCGACGCGGACGTGATCGTCACCGCGACCGGGCTGAAGGTGAAGATGCTCGGCGGCGCGCGCGTCACGGTCGACGGCCGCGCGGTCGACCTGCCGGAGACCGTGTCGTACAAGGGAATGATGTACAGCGACGTGCCGAACCTCGCGTCGTCGTTCGGCTACACGAACGCGTCGTGGACGCTGAAGGCCGAGCTGATCGCGCGCTACGTGTGCCGGCTGCTCAACCACATGCGCGCGAACGACTTCGACACGTGCGTGCCGCGGCTCGGCGCCGGCGAGCTCGGCGACGTGCCGGCCGTCAACCTGAGCTCGGGCTACATCCAGCGCGCGGCCGGCATCCTGCCGAAGCAGGGCCATCGCAAGCCGTGGAAATTCCACCAGAACTACGTGCGCGATCTCGCGTCGCTGAAGTTCAGCGCGCTCGCCGATTCGGCGATGCATTTCGAACGCCGCGCGAAAGCCGGCACGGCCGCCGCGGCGCCGGTTGCCGAACCCGCACTCGAACCCCGTTGAGGCCGACATGACCCCTACGCTCCATCTGATCCAGAACGTCCTGCTCGGCGTCGTCGCGGCGCTCGCCGCGCTCGCGCTGTTTACCGGTTACGTGGCCCGTCGCGTGACGCGCGCGTTTCCGCCCGAAGGCCGCTTCGTCGATGTCGGCGGCGACCGCATCCACTACGTCGAATACGGTAATGGCCCGCCGATCGTGTTCGTCCACGGGCTCGCCGGGCAACTGCGCAATTTCGCGTACCTGCCGCTCGCGCGGCTCGCGCAGCAGCATCGCGTGATCCTCATCGACCGCCCGGGCGCCGGCCGCTCGCTGCGCGGCGCGGCTTCGCAGGCGAACGTGTTCGCGCAGGCCCGCACGGTCGCCGCGTTCATCGACGCGCTGCGGCTCGACAAGCCCGTGCTCGTCGGCCACTCGCTCGGCGGTGCGATCGCGCTTGCCGTCGGCCTCAACCATGCGGACCGCGTGAGCCGGCTCGCGCTGATCGCGCCGCTGTCGCACCAGCAGACCGAGCCGCCGGCGCCGTTCAAGCCGCTGATGCTGCCCTCGCCGCTCGTGCGCCGCTTCGTGTCGTGGACCTTCGCGATCCCGCTGACGATCCTGACCGGCCGCAAGGCCGTGCGCCAGGTGTTCGCGCCGGAAGACGTGCCGCGCGACTTCCCGGTCAAGGGCGGCGGCCTGCTCGGGATGCGCCCGCACGTGTTCTACGCGACGGCGACCGACCTGCTGTCGGCCCCCGTCGACCTGCCCGCGATGGAACGCCGCTACGCGGACCTCGCGCTGCCGGTCGACGTGCTGTACGGCCGCGCCGATCCGATCCTGAACTGGCGCGAGCACGGCGACGCGCTCGCAAAGAAATCGGCGCGCGTGCGGCTGAAGGTCGTCGAGGGCGGGCACATGCTGCCGGTCACGATTCCGGAGGCCACCGCCGACTGGCTGCTCGAAGTCGCCGCCGCGCCTGCCGAGGCGGCGCCGCAGGCAGCGCGCGTCGCGCACTGAGCCGGGAAACCGGCGAAACCGGGCCTGATTCCGCGCCCGCCGTGCAGCCGAAGCGGTGGCGGAATCAGGCTTCGTCGTCGGGCACCGACAGCCCGAGATCCGAGATCACCTCCCGCGCGCTGCGGAATGCCTCGACCGCGGCCGGCGCGCCCGCGTACAGCGCGCTGTGCAGCAACACCTCGCGGATCTCGACGAGGCTCGCGCCGTTGTTGAGCGCGCCGCGAATGTGACCCTTCAGTTCCGTGCTGCGGCCGAGCGCCGCCAGCATCGCGCACGTGCACAGGCTGCGCGTCTTCAGGTCGATCCCTTCCCGCTGCCACGTGCTGCCCCACGCGTGCTCGTTCAGCCAGTTCTGCAGCGGGCGCGAAAAACCGTCGAGGTCGCGCATCGCGCGCTCGACGAACGCCTCGCCCATCACGTCGATTCGTCGCGCCTTGCCGTTTTCCCTGTCCTGTTCGCTCATGTCCGGGTCCTGTATGGAGTCGTGGCCGCGTCGGCATCGTCGGCAGCCGGGGATTTCGCGCCATGTTCATCGGGCCGGCGCGTTTCGTCAAAGATGCGGCCCTCGGTTCGAGGCCATCCGCGCAACGCGATATCGAACGCTACGTAACATCGCGCCGCGCGTTACGGCGGCTTACGGGAACATCGCAACCGCCGCGCCCGCGCACCGAGCATGCCCGTCGCGCGAAAGCGCCGTTACTCCGTTTAAATCGCGCCGATATTCCCGATTCCCGCAATAAAGCGCGACACTGTTTCGCGAATGCTGTCGTGGCGCGGAATTTGCAGAGGAGGCTTGGACACACTTCCAATGTCGAGGCCAACATGCACACACTCTTCAAGAAGACGACGGTAACGATGGCCGTCTCGTCGCTGCTCGCACTATATGGTTGCGGCTCGGTCGATGGACCGACGACCCCGCCGACGATCAAGCCGAGCACGTCAGGGACGGGCGGCAGCTCGGGGACTTCGGGTACGTCGGGCGGTGGGACGTCGGGGGGCGGGACTTCGGGTAGTTCGGGGACTTCGGGTACGTCGGGTACTTCCGGTACCTCAGGCACTTCCGGTACGTCGGGTACTTCCGGTACCTCAGGCACTTCCGGTACGTCGGGTACTTCCGGCACCTCGGGCACCTCCGGTACGTCGGGCACTTCCGGCACCTCGGGCACCTCCGGTACGTCGGGTACCTCCGGCACCTCGGGTACCTCCGGCACGTCGGGCACTTCCGGTACGTCGGGTACTTCCGGCACCTCGGGCACCTCCGGCACCTCGGGCACTTCCGGTACGTCGGGTACTTCCGGCACCTCGGGCACCTCCGGTACGTCGGGCACCTCCGGTACGTCGGGCACCTCCGGTACGTCGGGTACCTCCGGCACCTCGGGCACTTCCGGCACGTCGGGCACTTCCGGTACGTCGGGCACTTCCGGCACCTCGGGTACTTCCGGCACCTCGGGTACTTCCGGCACCTCGGGTACTTCCGGCACCTCGGGTACTTCCGGCACCTCGGGTACTTCCGGTACGTCGGGTACTTCCGGCACCTCCGGCACCGGCGTCACCCCGCTCGGCAATGTCCTCCAGAAATCCGGCAACCTCGTGACGGCAGTCGGTACGACGGTCGCGAACGGCGGCGGCGTGATCGGCGGCGTGCAGATTCCCGGCACGAACCCGACGACGGCCAACAGCGTCGGCAACGCGGTCACGAGCCTCGGCAACGGCGTGCAGGCGCTCGGCAACGGCGTCGCGGCCGGCCTCGGCTCGATCGGCGTATCGGCGAACCCGCTCGGACCGACGCTGACGTCGACCACCGGCCTGCTGACCGGCGCCGGCGGCGCGGTCAACAACCTCGGCAACGCGGTGAAGAGCCTCGGCTCCGGCCCGCTGTCGCCGCTGTCGCCGGTCACGACGCTCGTCGGCGATCTCGTCAACACCGTGGGCGGCGCCGTCAACTCGACCGCGTCGGGCCTCAACACGGCGCTGAACAGCTCGCCGGTCCAGCAGCTCGAGACGCAGGTCGGCAAGGTGATCAACCCGATCACGAACACGCTGACCGGCGGTGTCACGACGCCGGGCGCCACGCAGACGCTCGGCGGCGTCACGCTGCTCGGCACGCCGCTCAACGGCCTGCTGAGCGCGCTCGGCAACGGCCTCGCCCTCGCCGGCACGAAGGTCGGCGGCGCAACCGGCAACCCGGTCGGCACCGGCCTCGGCGGCGTCGTGGCACAGCTCGGCAACACGGTGACGTCCACCGGCGGCCTCGTCCACGACAACAACGCGGGCAGCTCCAGCAGCGGCACGGGTGGCAGCAACCCGCTCGCCCCGATCACGGGCCTGCTCGGCACGCTGACGGGCGGCCTGGGCGGCGGCAGCTCGAGCGGTTCGGGCGGCACGAGCGGCACGAGCGGCACGAGCAGCGGCGGCCCGCTCGGACCGGTCACGGGCCTGCTCGGCTCGCTGACGGGTGCGCTCGGCGGCCTCGGTTCGAGCGGCACGAGCGGCACCGGCGGAACGAGTGGCACCAGCGGCACCGGTGGCGCGGGTGTCGGCGGCCTGCTGGCGCCGGTCACCAACCTCGTCAATTCGCTGACGCCGCTCGGCGCCAGCCTCACGGGCACGGTCACGACGCCGGGCGGCAACGTGACGGGCACGCTCGGCGGCCTGCTGTCGAGCGGCCCGGTCGGCACGGTGACGGGTGCGCTGACGACGCCGGCAGGCGCCGCCGGCGCCATCGGCACCGCGAGCCCGGGCGGCACGGCCACGACGCCGGCCGGCGGCGGCTCCGTGGCGGCCGGCCTGACCGGCAGCTCGAACGGCGGTGCCGCGGGCGGCGCCGGCAACCTGCTGTCGCCGGTGACGAACCTCCTCGGCGGTCTGCTGGGCGGCGGCACCAAGAAGTAACGCTTTACCTATCAGAACCACAGGCCAATGGCCGGGCGCGCATCCATACAAAGCCCGGCCGATGGCCGGCGTCACCCGCCAAGCGGGGGCGCCGGCCTTCACCCGTACGAGGATCCGATCATGAACTCCACGCTTGACGGCATCGCCGCGGTCCAGGACCGCCCACCCCGTTCCGCCACGCCCCTGCGCGCCGGCCTGCTCGGCATCGCCGCCGGACTGTTCGCGCTGTGGATCACGCGCGGCCAGCCGACTTTCGATGCAGCCACGCGCGCGGTCATCGCCAGCCTCGCGATCATCGGCACGATCGCGCTGCACGAAATCTTCATCTCGCGCGTCTACCTGCGCCCGAGCGCGGGCCTGTCGCGGCAGGCCGTCCGCCCGCTCGGCATCGCGCGCGTCGCGACGCGGCTCGGCGCGCTGGCGTCGATCTATGCGGGCATCGGCGCGATCTACTGGCTGCTGCCCGAATACCACGGCGCGTTCTACCGGCCATTCTGGTCGCTGCTGCGCTCGCTCGCACCGTATGTGATCGTCGCCGCGCCGTTCTACTTCGCGTGGATGGATCGCCACCAGCGCGAGACCGACGACGCGTACCTGCTGTGGGGCCGCTTCCTGTTCCGCCGCGAGCGGCCCGCGAGCTGGAAGCCGGTGCGCGAGATGCTGGCCGGCTGGGGCGTGAAGGCGTTCTTCCTGCCGCTGATGACCGTCTACCTGTCGAAAGACGCCGATCACCTGACCGCGTCGCTCGCGAACGCGATGCACGCACCGGCGACGATCGCGACCTTCATGTTCATGTACGACCTGTCGTTCACGATGGACCTGATGTTCGGCACCGTCGGCTACCTGTGCACGTTCCGCATCCTCGACAGCCACGTGCGCACCGTCGAGCCGACGACGCTCGGCTGGGTAGCCGCGCTGATGTGCTACCAGCCGTTCTGGTCGCTGTTCTCGAACAACTACATCCGCTACGAAGGCACGTTGTTCTGGGACAACTGGCTGCTGTCGGCCCCGACGCTGCGCGTGATCTGGGGCACGGTGATCATCCTGCTGCTGCTGACCTATGCGCTGTGCACGATCTCGTTCGGGCTGCGTTTCTCGAACCTCACCAACCGCGGGATCATCACGTCGGGCCCGTACCGCTTCACGAAGCATCCGGCGTACATCACGAAGAACCTGTCGTACTGGATGGTGTCGGTGCCGTTCGTCGAGCCGCTCGGCTGGCAGGTCGGGCTGATGCACTGCGCGGGGCTCGTTGCGGTCAACCTGATCTACTACACGCGGGCGAAGACCGAGGAACGGCACCTGATGCGCGACCCCGACTATCGCGCGTATGCCGAATGGATCGCGCAGCACGGGTTGTTCGCGCGGATGAAGCAGGCGTTCGGGCAGCGCGCGCCGGCCTGACACGACGGCGCAAGGCGGGGCCTGCTGCGCCGCCCACGCTTGCGTCGGCGTTCGCACATCGACGCTTCGCCGGTTCCGGCACAATGCGCGCGCCCTTGCGACCAGGTACGCGCGCAGCAGTGCTCGCTGCCGCGACTCGATTGCGATCGGCGCAACGCGAAGCTGTGTGCGTACGATGAGGCACTCGGCTTCGCACGCGTCGCGCTTCGTCCGCTGCCCGGCGGTTACATCGCTTCGCTCTACGAGCGCGGTGGCCGATTGACGGCACCGGCCATGCACGCACTACCCGGCAGCGACTGTCGGGCCCACCCGCCGCTCAGGCTACGGCATGCGTCCATGCGGCCAATTGACGCGAAACGATACAATTCCCCGCGTTTCGTCGCTTTTCTCCACCGATACGATTGCCCGCTCCCGGCGCCTCGCGTATGGTGCTGGCCGTCCGCGCCCGATCGGTCGCCCGGACACCCGACCGTCGTCGCGCACGACGGCCGCGCGGGCCGTGCCCGCCGTCACCGTCTCCGCGGCACCGCCCTTCGGCGCCGCGCATTCATGAGGAGAGAGACGTGATTCACAAAGTCCTGATCCTGTTCGCACTCTGCATCGCGGGCCTCGCCGCGATCGCCGCCGGTTTCCAGCACATCCCCAGCTGATTCGCGGCCCCGGCTCGCTTCGCCGAGCCCGGGGGCCGCACCCATTCCTCCCCCCTCTTGCGATGAACCACTTTCTCGGACCGCCCGGGACGGGCGCCTTTTGCCATGCGCATCGACGTACAGCATTCCCAGCACGACATCGACGATGAACTCGACTCGCTCTACGCACGCCTGCACCAGCCGGGCCATCGCCTGCACGGCCTACCGGCCGTCGCGCTCGGCCGCTCCGGCCTGATCGTCCGCCACCGCGAGGCGGACGGCGAATACTTCCTGTACGTCGAGGATCCGGCCGCGCGCCAGCTCGCCGGCTATACGGTATTCAACCGCCTGCCCGAAATCCCGCGTCGCGCCGACCGCTACCTGCGCGCGCCGCACACGCGGCTGCGCAGCACGTCGCAACGCAAGGGCCTCGCGACGACGCTGTATCGCTGGGGACTCGACGCCGGCCTGTGCCTGATCAGCGGCGCCCGTCAGTCGATCGGCGCGGCGCAGCTGTGGACCGCGCTGGCCCATGACTATCGACACGGCTTCGTCGACATCGAAGGCCGCGCGCTGCGCTATCTGGGCGAAGCCGTTGCCGACGACGTGCACGGCGCGCTGCATACGCGTCGTCTGCTGCTCGGCAACGGGTGGGAAATCGGCGCATTCGCGCGTGCGGCCGGGATGGCGGGCGTCGTTGCCGCAGAATGTCGCCACCCGGGATTTCCGCGGGAAAGGCGCGAACCGCACCGCTTGCTCGGGGGCGCAAAAGCGCGCCACTCCGCCCGTGCACCGATGCGATAATCCGTCGGGCCCGCGCGCCCCCATCGCGCAAACCACCCAACGACACGCTCCTCGATGGCCACCGAACTCCAACCCGATTCCGAGCGCCGCATCGACATCGTCGCGCTATGCGGCAGCCTGCGCGCGCAGTCGTATAACGCGGCGCTGCTGGATGCGGCGGCACGCGTCGCGCCGCCAGGTACGCGCATCACGCGCTTCGATCGCCTCGGCGAATTTCCGCTGTTCAACCCCGACGCGGAATATCCGTCGCCGGCCGCGGTGCGCGACCTGATCGATCGCCTGAACGGCGCCGACGGCGTGCTGATCGCGAGCCCGGAATACGCGCACGGCGTGACCGGCGTGATGAAGAACGCGCTCGACTGGGTCGTGGGATGCGAAGCGTTCGTGTACAAGCCGGTCGCGGTGCTGAACGCATCGCCGCGCGCGACGCATGCGGACGCGGCGCTGCGGGAAACGCTGTCGGTGATGTCGGCGAACATCGTCGAGCGCGCGTCGATCACGCTTCCGATCCTCGGCAGCCAGCTCGACGCGGCAGGCATCGCCGCGCATCCGCCGTTCGCGGCGGCGCTGGTCGAGGCGTTGCACGCGTTCGGCGCGGAGATTGCCGAAGGCACGTCAACGCGCTGACGTTGCGCAACCTGAATTCCATCGCAGTCCGGATTAATCGGACGCCGTGCCCATCGACGGGCGCAACGTCCGGCCCGGATCATCGTCCGCGATAGATCGGTCTGTCGGCCGTCATCGAACCCGATTCGCTCGCGGCCGGTGCCGCCATGCCGTATCCACTGGTATCGGCCGTCGACGTGCCGGTCGAACCGATCTTCTTCAGCGCTTCCGCCAGTCGTGCCGGATAGTACGGGTCTTCGCCGTTCTGCCGGTAGCCGGCCGCACGCAGTGCGGCCAGTTCGGCCTTCACCTCCGCGCGCGTCACGGTGGACTGCGGCGCGGCCCACGCGGAAATGGAAAAGGAAACGGAAGCGGTCGCGGCAACCGTCGCGAGAACATACAGGGCAAGCTTGTTCATCTGATCTCTCCTGAGCATCGACGACGTTGTCGACGGAGAGTGAGTCGCGCCGCGTGCGCAAAGATGACACTCGCCGAAGAAAAAATCCGGCGTCGCGTCACGGTGCAGCTGCCACGCGGCACGCCGGCAAGAACGGCATGTAACGGCGTGTTGAACGAAAACCCGAACGGCTGTCAGATTCCGCCGGCTCGCACGACTACCGGCATGTGGCCCGGCGCCACCCTCTGTTTTCGTTCAAAGGGTCCGACATGAAAACCAGAATCTGGATACTGATCGCGTCGCATCTCGCGACGGGGCTCGCGGCGTTTGCCGCGGGCATCTACGTGCTGCCGATCCTCACGGCGACGGAAGGCGCAAGCGCCGTCGAACTGCAAGTGGCCGCGGAAAACGCGCGCCATACCGGCCGCTTCGAACGCAACCTGCCGGGCAGCGACGCGCTGCACTGGGCGGACGGCAAGCTGACCGTCACCGATTCGTCGATCGCGTTCGAGGGCGACATCGCACCGGGCCCCGATTACAAGCTCTATCTCGCGCCGGCCTTCGTCGATACGCGAGCGTCGTTCCTCGCGATCAAGGCGCGCGCCGTACGCGTGGGCGACCTGAAGACATTCGGCAATTTCGTCGTGGCGCTTCCCGACGACGTGAATCCCGCGCAATACACGTCGGTCGTGATCTGGTGCGAACGCTTCTCGAAATTCATCAGCGCGGCCCGCTATCAAAGCGCGCCGGCGTCGGGCCTGACGTCGATGTGACCGCCCCCCGGCGGCGACGGCGCGTGCTGGCGCGCTACCGGCTCTTGCCGCGCGCGCCCTTCTTCACCGTCTTCGCGCGCGGGGCTTCCTTCTCGGGCTGCGCGCCGCCGCCGGCGAGATCCTCGAGCCATGCGAGCGCATCGACGTACGACAGGAACTGCTGCAGATATTCCGGCGACAGCTCGCGCATCGTCGCGAGCGACCGGTGCACGAGGCTGTTCGAATTGAGCGGCCCCGCGTTGCGCGGCACCTGGTCGAGCGACTGGCGGTACTGCTGTTCGGTGCGGACCTTCGACCACATCGTGCGGAAGTAGTCGACCAGCTCGGGATCGAGCCCGCGCCGGTCGGCCTGCGCATCGCGGCCGAGCCGCTCGACGAGCGCCGCCAGCGACGGGCCGCGTCCGGCCGCACCATCGTCGGCTTGCGCGATGCCGCTCGCGGCGGCCTTCGCTTCGTCGGCCCGCGCGACGACCACCGCGAAGCCTTCGATCAGCGCGGCGAGCCGCGCGTCGAGCAGCCCGCGCGCGTTGCCTTCGAGCGCGGCCGCACGCCGCTCGAGCGCGTCGATCCGGAGAAAGCGCACGGGGTCGAGCCGGTCGGCGCCCTGCTCGCGCCATGCGTCGAGTGTCGCGCGAACGTGCGTCGCGTCGTCGGTCACTTCGCGTTCCCTCCGTTCGATGCCGACTTGCGCGGCACCGGCGCGATCTCCACGCGACGGTTCTTCGCGCGGCCTTCATCGTCCGCATTCGAGCTGACCGGCTGTTCCGAGCCGAACGCGGCCGCGAACACCGACGACGCCGGCACGCCGGCGTCGATCATCGCGCGCGTGACCGTCAACGCGCGCTTGGCCGACAGTTCCCAGTTGTCCGCGAACTGGCGGTTGCCGGCATGCACCTGCTGGTCGTCGGCGAAGCCGCTGATCATCAGGATCTCGTCGCGTGTCTTCAGGTAGGCGGCGAGCGGTGCGGCCAGCGTCTTCAGCAGGTCGCGGCCGGCGGGCTGCAACTGGTCGGAGTTCAGCGCGAACAGCACGTTGCCGCTGATGCCGATGCGCCCGTTCACGAGCGTCACGCGGCCGGCCGCGAGCGGCCCGGCGAGCGCCTGCTCGAGCGACTTGCGCTGCTGCGCTTCCTGCTGGCGCGCACGCACGGCTTCCTCGAGCTTCGACGTGAGCTGCAACTGCATGCCGATCACGCCGACGAGGATCAGCACGAACGCGCCGAGCAGCACCGACATCAGGTCGGCGAACGCGGGCCACACCGGCGCGGAGGACGCGCCGCCGTCGATTTCGTCGTGCATGCGTTACGCTCCGACGGACGCCCGCCGGCCGGCGAGCTGCTGCAGGTCTTCGACGATCTGCTTCTGCGACATCATGCTCAGGTCGATCACCTCGCGCGCCTGCGCGACGTAGTACTCGAGCTGCTCGTCGCTGCGCGCGAGCGACTTCTCGAGCGCGGCCTCGATGCGTTGCAGATGGGTCAGCAGCTTGTCGTTCGACTCGCCGAACACCTGCACGGCCATCCCGAACGCATCGCCGAGGCTCGCGACCTCGACCGCGCCCGCCGTCACTTGCGCGGCCACCGAGTCGAGCTTGCGCGTTTCGGCGTCGACGGTGTCGTTGAAGCGCGCCCCGACGCGGTCGAGCAGGTCGGCCGACGTGCTGACGAGCGCGTCGATCGCGGTGCGCTGTTCGGTCGACGCGTGATTGACCGCGCCGAGCAGCGTTTCGAGCGTCGCGAGCAGGCGGCTGCGTTCCTCGAGCATCGCGGTGTCGTGTACCAGGCTGTCGGACAGGCGCTGGCGCAGCTCGGCGACGACGTCGGCCGCGGCCTTCGGCGCCTCCGACGCAGCCTGCACGAGGCGCGCGATCTCGTTGATCGTGTCGCTCGCATGCACCTGCGCCTGCGCGGTGATGTCGTTCGCGGTGCGGGCCAGCGTGTCGCAGATGTCCTGCTGGCGCGTCGCGGCCTGCGCGCTCGTGTGCGCCCATTCGTCGCGCAGCGCGGCCGCCATCGCGGCGAGCGAGTCGTTCCACGCGGCGAGGCGTTGTTCGTCACGGGCGGCCAGTTGCGTCTGCAGGCCCGTGTGCGAATCGCGGATCGTCGACAGCAGGTCGTTCGAGCGTTGTTCGAAGGTCGAAGCCTGTGCGGTCAGGTCGCGCGTCGTTTGCGCGAGTGCATCGCAGATTTCCTGCTGACGGCCTGCGCTGTGCACACCTGCGCGTTGCCATTCGTCGCCGAGCTTCGCGGCCATCGCGGCCAGCGATTCGTTCCACGCGGTGAGGCGTTCTTCGTCGCGCGCCGCCAGTTGGGTCTGCAGGCCCGTGTGCGAATCGCGAATCGTCGACAGCAGGTCATTCGAGCGCTGTTCGAAAGCCGAAGCCTGCGTGGCCAGGTCGCGCGTCGTTTGCGCGAGTGCATCGCAGATTTCCTGCTGACGGCCTGCGCTGTGCACACCTGCGCGTTGCCATTCGTCGCCGAGCTTCGCGGCCATCGCGGCCAGCGATTCGTTCCACGCAGTGAGACGTTCTTCGTCGCGCGCGGCCAGTTGGGTCTGCAGGCCCGTGTGCGACTCGCGGATCGTCGAGAGCAGATCGTTCGAGCGCTGTTCGAAAGCCGAAGCCTGTGCGGTCAGGTCGCGCGTCGTTTGCGCCAGTGCGTCGCAGATTTCCTGCTGAAGACCTGCGCTATGCACGCCTGCACGCTGCCATTCGTCACCGAGCTTCGCGGCCATCGCGGCCAGCGATTCGTTCCACGCAGTGAGACGTTCTTCGTCGCGCGCCGCCAGTTGCGTCTGCAGGCCCGTGTGCGACTCGCGGATCGTCGAGAGCAGATCGTTCGAGCGCTGTTCGAAAGCCGAAGCCTGCGCGGTCAGGTCGCGCGTCGTTTGCGCCAGTGCGTCGCAGATTTCCTGCTGACGGCCTGCGCTGTGCTCGCCCGCGCGTTGCCATTCGTCGCCCAGCTTCGCGGCCATCGCGGCGAGCGATTCGTTCCACGCGGTGAGGCGCCGTTCGTCGCGCGCGGCCAGCTCGGTCTGCAGCCCCGCGTGCGACTCGCGCATCGCGGCAAGCGTCGCGCCCGAATGGCGTTCGAACGTCGCGGCGGCCTCGCCCAGCGCACGCGCATGCTGGCCGGCCAGCGTCTCGCCGACCTGCTCCTGGCGCGCCAGCGCATCGCGCCAGGCATCCGACAGGCGGCCTTCGGTCGATTCGAGGCGCGTCGCGACGCCGTCGAGCAGGTCCGTCGAACGCTGCGCGAAGGTCTCGGTGAACTGGCCGAGCGTCGTCTGCAACTGCTGCGCGACGGCGTCGCCCGCGCGGCGCTGTTCGTCGAGCGCGCGGCTCCAGACGGCCGTCACGTTGCCGGTGGTCTTCTCGAAACCGTCCGTCAGCCCGTCGAGCTGACGCTGCACGGCGCCCGTCACGGTGTCGCGCAGCGCGGCCATCTCCTGCGCGAGCCCCGTCATCGTCGCGGCGACGACCGGCTGCAGCGCGGCACCGGCCACGCGCGCGCTTTCGGCGGCGCTTTCCTTCAGCGCGTCCCCGACATTCGACGCGAGGCCCGCATACGCGCGCTCGGTCCGATCGAAGAACGCTTGCTGGCTCTCGATCTGGCGATCGTGCAGCGCGACGCTGCGCGCCTCGAGCGACGTCATCATCGTCTGCAGGCGGTCGACCAGCGCCGGCATCACGTCGGCCTGGCGCTGCAGCAGCCGGAACGATTCGTCGCGCTGATGCGCGGACGAGTACACACGCAACGTCGTCGCGATCTTCGCGTCGAGCTGCTGGGCCGCGTCGATCCGCTCGCGGCGCACGAGCGCGGACAGCAGGCCGAGCATCGCGGACGTCGCGACGCCGGCAATCGACGTGCCGAATGCGAAGCCGAGGCCCTTCACCGGCGCGATCAGCGACGCGCGGATCGCGTCGAGATCGGTCGCGCTTTCGAGCGCGGCGCCCGTGCCCTTCAGCGTGACGACCATCCCGAGCAGCGTGCCGAGCATGCCGAGCAGCACGAGCAGGCCGACGAGATAAGGCGTGAGCGACGGGCCCGGCAGCGCGACGCGCGCGCCTTCGACCCGCGCGCGCACGGCGCCGCGCAGGCCAGGGTGCAGCGTGTCGAGCCACGTGTCGAGCTTCGCGGGCGGCTCGGTCAGGCCGGCGACCGCGTGCGACAGCGTGGCGGTGGCCTGCCGGTAGCGCAGCAGTTCCCATGCGCCGGCGACGTAGCACGCGGCGATCAGCAGCGTGACGGCCGACGCCAGCGGGTTCGACGCGACATAGCCGACGCCGATCCAGCCCACAGCGAGCAGACCGGCGACGAAGACAACGAGATCAAGGCGAATTCTGGACATAGCGTGTTGATTAGCAGGTGCGAAGGGCCGCGAGCAGCCCGTCTACCGTTTGGAACCGGACTTCGAGTTCGGCAAGCAGGATGCTTTGCATCTCGTCGCGAAACGTATCGAGCCATGCGCCTGGCACGATCGCCGCGACGGCCGGGCTGTTGACGATCGCCGCGCCGTCATCGGCGGGATCGGCCGCGGCCGCGGATTCCGCTGCGGCTGCGGCCGCGGCTTCGGCATCGGCCAGCGCCTGCCGCTCCGCGTCGCGCAGCCGCCCGAAGCGCGTACCGAGCAGCGCGGGCACGGCCGACAGCAGGCTGCGCTCGCGCGCGCCGAGCACGCGCTCCATGATCGCGTCGAGCGTCGCGAGCCGCGCCATCCCGGACGAGCACGCGGCGAGCGCGACCCGCAGGCGGCCACGCAACTGGCCGATCGCCGTTTCCATGTCCTGCTGCAGGGACAGGTAACGCTGGCGGAAGTCCGCGAAATCGGCCGTGTCGGCGGCCGGCGGCGGCGGATCGCAGGGCCGGCGCCGCGCACGCGGCCGGTTGGTGGCCGTGATCGCCTGCGCAAGCTCGTGGCGCACGCGTGCGCAGTCGCGCTCGGCGTCGTAGCCGCGCACGCCGGCCGCGACGCCGGGCGGGCTCGCATTCAGCGCGGACGACAGCGTGATCGCGTCGGTCCAGCCGAGCCACTGGCTCAGCCGGTCGGACAGCGTCTGCCGGGATTCCGCGACGTCGGCATCGGCCAGGCGCGCGAGCAGCCGGACGAGCGCCGGGCCGCTCAGCGGCGGGCGCGGAGGTGCTTGCACCATGCTGCAAACCGTCAAAAAAGGCAGCAGTTTACACGTCGCCGGGAGGTCGACCGCCAGAATCGGGGAAGCGCCGCCCCCCGGTGGCGCGTGCGGCACTCGCAAACGCCCGCCACACAAGGCTTGGCGGCCGGCCGGGGGTTGCTGCGGCGACGGTTCTGCCGCCCTTGCCCGCCGCCGCGTCGCCCGCCGGTTGCGAATTCGGGCCGCCGATACCCGCCGCGTTGCGCTACCATCGCAGCACCCGTCGGGCCACGCGTGCCGGCCGCGGGCTGCGCCCCCGAGACCGGGTGCCACCGACCCACAACGACAACAAACGGGCCCGGCCCGACCGCACACGATGCTTGCCAACCTCGTCACGCGCCTGCGCGACCGTTTCGGCAAACCGCCGACCCCGCAGGCCTTCGCCGAACGCCTGATCGCCACGCTGCGCGCATCGGGCGACACGCGCACCTGGCGCCACGAGGACGAGAAGGGCTGTCTCGTCCAGTCGGATGCTCCGTCGACCATCATCAACCTGCACAACCTGTTCCGCGACTACGCGGCCGCGAAGCCGTCCGAGCGCGACACCGTGCTGAAACGGCAGGCGAGCGCGATGATGCAGCACGAGATCCCCGAGGATTTCGCCGCGGCACGCGCGAAGCTGCGGCCCGTGATCCGCAGCGCGACCGAGCGCGGCGTGACCGCGCTGCAACTGGCCGGGCAGCCCGGCGTAACGGAACTGGCATTCCGGCCGCTGTGCGAGAACATCGAGATCGGCATCGCGTACGACGGCGAGTTCAACATCGCGCGCCTGCCGACCTCGACGCTCGACGAATGGGGCATCTCGTTCGACGACGCATGCGAGATCGCGATCGACAACCTGCGGGCCGAATCGTCGGCGCCGTGGGCCGCGCTGCCGAACGGGGTGTTCCTGTCGCAATTCAACGATTCCTACGACGCGGCGCGGCTGCTGCTGACCGACCTGCTCCACCGGCAGCCGATCGCCGGCGCGCCGGTCGTGATGGCACCGAACCGCGCGGTGCTGCTGCTCACCGGCGACCGCAATCCGGCCGGGCTCGCCGCCATGGTCGACCTCGCCGAACAGGCGCAGGCGCAGCCGCGCCCGCTGCCGCCACTGATGCTGCGCTGGGACGGCACCGCGTGGCGGCGTTTCGTGCCGGAAGGGCTCGAAACGAAGCTGGCCGCGCTGCGCATCGGCGAGCTGGCGGGCGACTACCAGGATCAGCGGATGCTCCTCGACGACGTGCATGAACGCGACGGCACCGACGTTTTCGTGGCGACCTACTCGGTGTACAAGCGCCAGGACGGCAGCCTGTTCAGCGTCGGCGTATGGAGCGACGGCGTGCACACGCTGCTGCCCGAGACGGATATCGTCGCGCTCCATCGCGAGTCGACCGGACAGTCGGCCTACGTGCCGATGGCCGAGCTGCTGAACACGTGCGGCGACCTGATGACGGCCACCGGGCATCGCCCGGTGCGTTATGAAGTGAAGGTGTTTCCCGACGACACGCGGTTCGCGGCACTGCTGGAGCGGTTCAGCGAAGCCTGATGCCGACGCGCGGTGCGCGCCGGCGGCCAGCCGCTGGAATGGCCGGCCACCGTGCGATGCAGATCAGGAATGGAAGCGCTCAGATTCCCGCTTTCGGCGCGTTCAGGATCAGCCGCAGCCCGAGCAGCGTGATCGCGCCGGCCGCGACGCGGTCGACCCACTTCTTCGCGCGCAGGTAGAGCTCGCGCGGCCGGCGCGTGGAGAAGCACAGCGCGACGATCGTGTACCAGCCGAACTCGACGCCGAACACGAGCGGCGGCAGCGCCAGATAGCACCACAGCGGCGGATGCTGCGGGAGCAGCGCCGCGAAGATGCTGCCGTACCAGATCGCCGTCTTCGGGTTGCTGAGCTGGGTCGTGAGGCCCGTCCAGAACGACTTGCGCGCGCTGCCGCCGCCCATCGCCTGCGGATCGTCCATCGCGATCGGCCGGTCGGCGCCGCGCCAGATCTTCGACGCCATGTAGATCAGGTACGCGCCGCCCGCCACCTTGAGGCCCACGTACAGCCATTCGACGGCCTGCAGCAGCGTATAGAGCCCGGCCAGCGCGACGCCGCCGAACACGATGCCGCCGATGCCCATGCCGAGCGCGGTGGCCAGCCCGTCGCGGCGCGACAGCCCGATCGCATTGCGGGCAACCAGCACGAAGCTCGGGCCCGGAATCATCGCGCCGAGAAACAGCGCGGCCAGGATCGCGAGTACGGCAGCCGATGCGGTCATCGAAGCCTCCTTGTCGAGCGACGCCGAAGCGCCGGCGCCTGCGTGTCGTGTCCGACGGTCGAGCCGCCGATTCTGGCACGCTTTGCACATGGCCGAAAGCCGCGTGGCGCTGCTATGCTGGCCCTCTTTCCCGCCATTCGCACCAGTCGCGCCGCCCGCCATGATCGAGATCCGCGCCGCCCGTCGCGTTCCATCCGGTGCCGGGCCCCGCGTTTCCCGGGCGGGATTCGTCGCCCCGCGCGATCGGCCACCCTCTTCCTCTTTTCGACCGGACACCCCGTCATGCGCGTTTTCCACCTGCCCATCGTGCTCGCCTCGCTGCTCGCCGTGCTTTCGCCCGACGCCCGCGCGGCCGACCTGCCGAAGTCGATCGCCGCGCAGCTGCCGGCCGGCTACCAGCCGCTGCTCGCGCAAGCCGGGCCGGATCTCGACAACGGACGGCACAGCTTCCTCGTCGTCGTGCACCGGGCGGTCGATACGCGCGAGCAGCCGTCGCCGCGCCCGCTGCTGATCTTCGAGGAGCAGGCCGACCACGCGTTCCGGCTCGCCGCGCGCAACGACCAGGTCGTGCTGCGCGCGAACGAAGGCGGCCAGTGCGATCCGTTCGATCCCGACGATGCCGCCGACAACGGCTTCGCGGTGAAGGGCCGCTATTTCACCGTGCAGAACTTCGTCGCGTGCGGACAGCACTGGACCGACTACGTGACGTTCCGCTACGACCCGCACACGCATGGCTGGGTGTTTTCGAACCGGATCGTCACCGAATCGTTTCCGCTCGACGACCAGCCCGATCACGTGACCGTCACGCGCGCCGACGCGCACCGGCCGGTGTCGTTCGGTCAGTGGCAACGCAAGGACTGAGAACGGCGCGAACAGCGGAAGGTCGACTGCATGCCCGGCGCGCTCGCCTGCGCGCTCTGCCCGCGTTCCTCTCTGGAACGGACAGCATCAGCATTCGAGGAACCTCATCATCTGCCGGCCAAGCCTTCGAGCGTCGTGAGTATCGGCGCGATCATAGCTGTCCCGAGCGCGTTGGAATATGCCAGGGCTGCCTCCTCTGTCCAAAGACCGCTGTGTGCCAATTCGTCCTCGGCCGTCCGCCGCGTAAGCAAGCGAGTATCGAATCGGATCGTGCCGACGGCCGCCCCGGCCGCGTCGAAAAGCTGTGCCGACTGGAAGCAATGAGCTCGATCGCCGATGACGAGGGGAGCCGCACCTGACAACGCCGGAACGGAGGCGCCATCCATCACGACCGCGAAAGTCAGGCCGCCCGTCGCGCCCAGTTTGGCTCTGTCGAGGTGAATCAACTGATCGAAATAGTGATGAAAACGGGTGTTCGCCCTGCCGCTGCGGTTCCACATCATCGCGGATGCGGATTCGCTCTGTCCTTGCGCGCGAACTTCCATCCGGATTTGGCTGGCGGCCTGGACAGGCGTGCCGGGCGCCAGCGCCATATCGAATATCGTGACCACGACGATCTCGCCGGAGGGCTCGGCCGGTTTTCTCCAGCCCAATGCCACCGATGCCGTCAGCCACGTGACAATGGTGGACATGAATCCGTCGAAGAATGCCGCGATCGCACTGGCGCCGACGACGTCGACCGAACCGAGATCCCGATACAGCTTGTCGATCCGCTCGAATAGTGGCCGCACGGGCGTCGGCGAGCCAAACGAGGGCACCGTGCGAAGTGCTGCGTCGAGCCCGGCATCGAAAATCGCCGCGCCAAATCGATGCACGAGTTCCCGCGTTGTCACCGGCCAACCGGAGAGCGTCGGGCCGCCCGCAGCAATCAGCCCCTCTAGCGCGGCAACCACCGCGACGGCAGCCGCGCCCGCCTGAGCCAGCACGGGGAATTCCGGCGACACGAGATAGAACCGGCCGTCCTTGCCGGCCCAGAATTCTTGTCTGGCGCCTGTCGTGACAAGAAGATTCAGGTCGTACAAGTAGTCGTCGCCAGTTCCCCGAGGCACCGGCTCTACCGTGGTCACGTCCACCGGAAACGACTCGCTTGACTCGGGACGACGGCCGGTCAGCACACATCCCGTGGTCAGTTTTCCTATGCCGTCTTCGCTCAGTGTCGGTACCATCCAGGCCAGATGTGCGGGATCGGCGGCAAGAATCGCGGGGGCCATTGCACGGGAATCGGATGCGGACGCATTCAGGAAAGGATGCGTATCGGTAAACACGGGGCCACCGCCGTTGATCCGATAGAGTTTCCGTTCGCCGAGTTGAGGTCGCGCGACAAAAGCCACGACAGCCGCACCGTCGCGCGTCATCACGGTATCGCCCGGTTTTACCTGATTCAGCGGCACCGGAACCCCAGCCCCCGAGAGGACTTCCGTGTCGCCGGTAAAGCAGCAACTGCTTGGCGGAGCCCGAAAGGGACTTCCCGGCTGACCACCGGCGGTGAACTCATAGCAGTTGCCATTCGGCATCCGTGCGGGCATGCCTCGACCATAGCTGGGAAGATAAGTGGTTTCCTGAATGGGTTTCGCCGTATCGCCGCCGACATCGTCGAGGTCGATATCGGGTTTGTCGCGCAGTGCTTCGGCATAGCCTCGCCAGTTGCTGCGATTGACCTGTGGCGGGATCGGCAGGCCCGCTGCAGTCAGTTCATCGATCAATGCATCCACTTGGGCGTCATCCGCGCCTAATGCGATGTATTTCGCATATTGGTTGAACATCTCCCAATCCGGGCTTGTCCACATACCCGCCTGGTACCACAGCTGCCGATTGATGACGTTGCCGAGCAACGCGTCGTGAAACTGCTGTCTGGCCGTTGCATGGTCGACCTGATTCAACAGATTGATCAACGGCGGAAAACTGGCTGCGAGGACGCGTGCGTAGGGCCGCGCGCAGCGGCCGCGCACCGTCGCGTTGAACGAGGCGACGTCATGATTGATTTTGTCCGCTCTCATTTGCCCTCGAATCCGACTGCCAAGATCCTGAATCGACTGGCACAGTACCGCGACAGAGAAATTCGCCCACCAGCCGTCATCGAGACCCATGTCGGACATGAGCGGCAGCAGTGGATCCGGTTGGTAATCGGCAAAGAAAATGCTGCGAAACGACGGCCCCGTTCCGAATATCTGTGAATAATTGCCGGGCAACGCTCCCTTCAGCCGATTGACCAGGAGCGCATGCAGACGGCGGCCACCGCTGTAGTCAGGCAGTAAGTTGACCAATTGCTCGATAACGGAGTCGGGAGCCGAGTCGGAAGTCCCGCGCAGCCGAATCGCGGATCGTTGAACGGTAAGCAGCAAGGCAATCTCCTGGCAACGTGCGATTGAAAGAGAGTGGGGGTCGAGCCGCCGTGCGGGGGCTCGACACTTGCCGTTACGCGGAAACAGCGAACCCTTGGTTGACCATCGGGCCATTGACGAACTCGGTGATCGGATCCGGTGCCGGGGTAGGCGGTTCGATCAGGTTCCAGATGAACTGCACGAGGATGACAATGACGCCGACCACTGCAATGGCGAGACCCACCGGCCCTGCCCAGCCGACGCTGAACAACTCGAGTCCGATGAACACGACGTCCGCCAGCGCAAAAAACGTATTCAACGCTTCAAAGACAATCTCCCTCACCGCGCCCGATTTGATTGCGTCGTAAAGCATGAAGGACGACAGGATCATACCGACGACGGCCAACGCCGGCCCGATTCGCCGTGCCATGAATTCGGCGCTGCTCTCTCCGAAAATGGTCACGAATGCTTTCCCGAGTTTGCCCTCGGGAACGATCTTCCCGCCCGCCTTGAACCATGTGGCAATGTCTCCGGCGAAAGCGCGAAACGCCCCGCCTTCCGCTGCCTTGGAAAAATTCTCGAGAAATCTTCCAACGCCAATGGACATCATCTTCTGCACGCCCTTGACCAATGTCGCGAGCGCAAGCAAGCCGAGATTGATTTTCTCGATGATTTCCTTCGGTGTAAGTGGCCTGCCGGGGTTGTCGGCAAGCGAGTAAATAAGGTATCCAGCCGAGGCGCCGTAAAACACGACTGTCAACACGCCGCCGACTTTGCCTTTCCTCGAGAGCTCGCCCCATGCCTTGTATTGCTGGCCGTCCAGCCTTTGACCAATCATTCCCTGCAGCTCGGGATCCTGCGCGATCCGTGATAGGGGCTGGTTTCCCTTCTTCAATTGGTACTCGGTAATCGCGGCGGCGATGCCGTCCACCAGATTGTGAATCGAATCCGTTGTCGTGATCAGCGTCTTGAGCAGTTCCTGATTTTCCAACGCCGCTTGTTGCTGGATCTGATCCATGAGTGTCGGATCGACCTTGCCGGCGATCGCTTGCTCGATGAGGCTCGTGAGGAATGGTTTCAGATCGTCGGACCAACGTGACTTCGAGTAATTGACACCGAGCAGCGCCGCATAAGCGATGGTCATGAAACGCTGGCCGTAATTGCTGTCCGGATCCAGAACCTGCAATTTCACGTACCACTCGTACATGCGCTGGCGGACGTTATCGAACATCTTGCTGGCGACCTGGATCGACCAGGTCAACAGGTTGGCCTCGTCCGAGAGCCATGCGAAGTAGTCCGCTGCCCACTTCTTGGGGTTGTCCTGCAAGTACGGTTGCATTTCCGGAACGCCGTCGCGATAGCCCTCGATGTAGAGCGCGTTGCTCGCCTCCTGGTACGCGAGGCTCTCGTCTTTGTCGCCGCCCTTGGTATCGCCCAGCGATTTCCAGCTCTGCTTCATCGCATCGCCCTTGATGCGCTTTATCAGGTCGGCGTAAGTCGGACTGGTGCCCAGGTTGTCGTACAGCATTTGCCCGGTGCCGAGGACCGCCTTCTTCTGGAAAAAGCTCTTCTTGTCGTTGAATACTTTCTGGACGCCGCCCGGAAGCAAATAGGCATGCCCGTATATCCCTTCAATCCACTTGCTGTCCAGCGCGTTGACCAGGCATTTGTTGAAGTATCCGCCGCAGGTCGTCTGCGCGTGATCGATGGTCATCCGGTTGCCGTCCTTGTCGGTGACGACAGTCAGTGACGATATGTTATCGAGATCCTGCAGCGTGCGCGTGGCGGCATCGCCTTCGAGAGGCGTCGAGATGCGCGCAGTCGTTGCCAGCGCCGCAGCACCCTCGCGCACTTCCGCGAAAACCCTGGACCGCTGCTCGGATATCGATGGCGTGGAACTGCCGAACCAGCAATACGCTTCTTCGTCGTCAGACGTGTATTCGCCGCCAAAGGTTCGGTTTCCGGAGTAAAGCGTGATAACGAAGCTGTCTTGCGGTCCTGGTGGATCAAGTTGAGGAACCATCTCCAGCGTGGTCTCGCCTTTTTTGCGATCGACGGCTGTGACGCGAACCCGGTTGCTGACATCGACGTGGCCCAGTAAATAGGTAACGGTCAGAACATTGTCAATCCACTGCGCCTTGATGCTGAATTGGTCCCAGGCAACAGACGGTGCATTCGGATCGCATTTGACAGCCGGATCGTCTTTGGTTTTCGGTTTGGGTCTGAGATACCGTTTCGTGTCGAAGACATTCGCGAGCGCAACACCCCGGATTGCCTGAGGTACGTCACCCGCAACTTCCAGCGTTCCCACGAAGGCCGAGCCGCATTCCGTCAGATTCAAGCGAGCGTTATAGCGTTGCCGACCGGTGCCGCCCTGCAATACCAATGAATGGTTGGAACCGTTGTACCCGATATTGTGCGCATGCACACCGTTGTGGGTCACCGCGTCTTCCAGAACAACCATCTGCCCATGCGCGACCCATGACGTGCCGTCGTAGATCTCGGTTTCGTAGATATTCTGATGGGCGCACTTGCAGTCACTTAACGAATGCTCGACTCTCGTGAGAAACATTGCAGTTCTCCTTCATTGTGAAGTGGCAAATGACGTGCGCGCAACCGTCCCTCGCGATGTTTCAGTCGCACTCACGGGAACGACGCAAAAAACCGTCGAGGTTTTGCGTCGAAACATACGCGTGAATCAATGCTGCTTTTTCAGAAATCCGGAAATCAGGGGAGTCGGAAGGCGACTCGAGAAAGGCGGGCAAGACAAAGGAAGGGCACCCCGTGGAACCCTCGTTTGAATCCATCCTCGATTATTTAATCGTCGAAATTATGCGGAACGGAATGTCCGGGCAATTGTTGTATCGTGCCGAGAAAAAGTCAATCGAAGTCGTCGCGAAATGCATTTCCCCATGCGAATCGTCATGCGTTGATGCGAGCGTCACGATTATGGCAACGGTCTGGATGATTCATGCATTTCCGGAAACTGAATTTCAAACATCCGCCGCACCTTGCCAATCGTCGTCATCGCTATCATCCCTCGACACCCTGCCTGAAAAACAGGCAGGACAGGTTGATTGCCCGACTCGATTTGCAGTCGGCGTGAACACTTCGAGTGGCCGTTTGTTCCAGTCGGCGTGAGCAAGGCCGCGCCGACGCGAAAGAAAGCCGGGCGGTCGAAGAATTGACACCCCGCCGCCCCGGGCGATCGATGCAGGGACGCATCACGCGAATCGGGACCGCTCGCGACGCCCCGTCAACAGGTCTACCATAGGCGCTCGTCGCCCGTCGGGCGACCGCCGGCACGGCATACACCCTGCGCCCGCCCCTTCCCTCGCTGCACCTGCACAGGAGGACGTCATGACGCAACACTTCGACGCGATCGTCATCGGCACCGGGCAAGCCGGGCCGCCACTCGCCGCGCGGCTGTCCGCCGCCGGAATGAAGGTCGCGATCATCGAGCGCGGCCGCTTCGGCGGCACCTGCGTGAACACCGGCTGCATCCCGACCAAGACGCTGATCGCGAGCGCGTACGCCGCGCACCTCGCGCGGCGGGCCGGCGAATACGGCGTGTCGGTCGGCGGCCCCGTCACCGTCGACATGAAAGCCGTGAAGGCACGCAAGGATCAGATATCCGGCCGCTCGAACCACGGTGTCGAGCAATGGGTGCACGGGCTCGCGAACACCACCGTGTTTCAGGGTCATGCCCGCTTCGAGCGCGCCGATGCGGTGCGCGTGGGCGACGCGCTGCTCGAGGCGGAACGCATCTTCATCAACGTCGGCGGGCGCGCGCAGGTGCCCGCGATGCCGGGCCTCGACACGGTGCCGTACCTGACCAACTCGACGATGATGGACGTCGACTTCCTGCCCGCGCACCTCGTGATCGTCGGCGGCAGCTACGTCGGGCTCGAATTCGGCCAGATGTATCGCCGCTTCGGGTCGCGGGTCACGATCGTCGAGAAGGGCCCCCGCCTGATCCGCCGCGAGGACGAGGACGTGTCGCAGGCCGTGCGCGAGATCCTCGAAGGCGAAGGGATCGACGTGCAGCTCGATGCGACCTGCCTGAGCACACGGCGCGACGGCGACGGCATCGCGGTCGGCCTCGACTGCGCGGGCGGCGGCCGCGAGGTCGCGGGCTCGCACCTGCTGCTCGCGGTCGGACGCGTGCCGAATACCGACGATCTCGGGCTCGACCGTGCGGGGGTTGCGACCGACGCGCGCGGCTATATCGAAGTCGACGAGCAGTTGCGCACGAACGTGCCCGGCATCTGGGCGCTCGGCGACTGCAACGGGCGCGGCGCGTTCACGCATACCGCGTACAACGACTACGAGATCGTCGCGGCCAACCTGCTCGATAACGATCCGCGCAAGGTGTCCGACCGCATCACGGCGTACGCGATGTATGTCGATCCGCCGCTCGGCCGCATCGGCATGACGCTCGCGGAAGCGAAGCAGACGGGCCGCCGGCTGCTCGTCGGCACGCGCCCGATGACCCGCGTCGGCCGCGCCGTGGAAAAAGGCGAAAGCCTGGGGTTCATGAAGGTGATCGTCGACGCGGACAGCCATGCGATCCTCGGCGCGACGATCCTCGGCGTGACGGGCGATGAAGTCGTGCACGGGATGCTCGACGTGATGGCCGCGGGCGCGCCGTACACGACGATCAGCCGCGCGATGCACATCCATCCGACCGTATCGGAGCTCGTGCCGACGCTGCTCCAGGATCTGCATCCGGTCGAATGACGCGCGACCCGGCGAGCGGCCGCGCACGCTGAAGCCGCTGATCGATCGCACGTTCGCGTTCGCGTTCGACGACATCGTGCACGCGCATCGATACGGGGAAGCCGGCGCGCAGGCCGGGAAGATCGTCGTCGCGATCTGAGAGGGTGTCACGCGGGCGGCGGGCGCGGCCGTTGCAGGCGGCCGCACGACCGCCGCCCGCTCAGCCTTCGAAATACCGCGGCCGGTCGATATCGGCCAGCAGCCCCGGCTGCGTCGGTGCCCAGCCGAGCGATGCGCGCGTGCGCTCGCTCGTTGCCGGCGCATCCATTCCCGCGAACATCGCGAACCAGCCGAAGTGCTCGCCGGCTTCGGCCGCCGTTTTCGCGACGACCGGCACGTCGAGCCGACGGCCGATCACGTCCGCGATGTCGCGGAACGGCACGCCCGTATCGTCGACCGCGTGATAACGCGCGCCGGCCGCGCCGCGTTCGACCGCGAGCCGGTACACGCGCGCCGCATCGAGCCGGTGCACGGCAGGCCAGCGGTTGCCGCCATCGCCGACGAAGGCCGATACCCCCTTCTCCCTCGCGAACGCGATCAGGCGCGGCACGAAGGCGTGATCGCCGTCGCCGTGCACGGACGGCGGCAGACGCACGACCGATGCGTGTACGCCGCTCGCCTCCAGCGCGACCGCGGCCGCTTCCGACGCACGCGGATAGACCGACGACACGGGCACGTGCGGATCGTCTTCCGTCGCCGCACGGCCGGGCGCGACGAGCGCGAGGCCCGACGTGACGACCAGCGGCCGCGCCGAGCCCGCGAGTGCCGCGCCGATCGTCTCGATCGCGCGACGGTCGAGTTCGCAGTTCTGCGCGAAGCGCGAGAAGTCGTGATTGAATCCCGTGTGGATCACCGCATCGGCGGCTTCGGCGCCGCGCGTGAGGCTGTCGAGGTCCTCCAGCGACCCGCGATGGACGTCGGCACCCGCCGCCGCAACCGACGCGGCGGCCGCGTCGGACCGCGCGAGACCGAGCACCGAGTGCCCGGCGGCCACGAGTTCGGCAACCACGGCCGAGCCGACGAATCCCGACGCTCCAGTAACAAAGACACGCATGTTCAGTACCTCCGGATGGCATGGAGGCTTACTATCTGTCGACGGCCGCTCGCGGTGAAGTCGTGACGGTTTACCGGTAAACGAACTAACAGGATATGGCTGACACCCCCGACAACCTGCTCGGCGCGTACCTGCGGGACCGCCGCGAGAAACTCGACCCGGCCGCGCTCGGGCTGCCGGCCACGCGGCGCCGCACGCCGGGCCTGCGACGCGAGGAAGTCGCGCAGCGCGCGCACGTGAGCGCCGCGTGGTACACGTGGCTCGAACAGGGGCGCGGCGGCGCACCGTCGGCCGACGTGCTCGACCGGCTCGCCCGCGCGCTGCAGCTGAACGACGCCGAACGCGAGCACCTGTTCCTGATCGGTGTCGGCCATCCGCCCGAGGTGCGCTATCACGCGACCGACCACGTGTCGCCGCGCGTGCAAAACGTGCTCGATTCGCTCGAGGCGAGCCCCGCGATCGTGCGCTCGGCGACGTGGGACGTCGTCGCGTGGAACAACGCGGCGGCCGCGACGCTGACCGACTACGCGACGCTATCGCCGGAACGGCGCAACATCCTGCGGCTCATCTTCGTCGATCCGCACGTGCGCGGCGTGCAGGCGAATTGGGCACGCGTCGCGCAGTTCGCGGTGGGCGCGTTTCGCGCCGACGTCGCGCGCGGCGGCGCAACGCAGGCCGTGCAGGCATTCGTGGACGAGATGCGCGCGACGAGCGCCGAGTTCGACGCGCTGTGGCGCGACCACGATATTCGCTCGCACGAGGAAGGGACCAAGGAGATCCACCATCCCGCCGTCGGGCGAATCGCGCTCGAATACTCGGCGTTCGCCGTGAGCGGCCGGCCCGACCAGACGCTCGTGATCTTTACGCCGGAGACGGCGGACGATCGCGCGCGCATTCGGGCGCTTGTCGCGGCCCGCGAGAAATTCGAAATCTAGCGATTCGCGTAACAGTCGCCCTCTTCAATAAACGACGAATCTCCTTGATTGTGCGACGCGCCGTCACTATCGGCGCGTCGATTGCCAGCCCCGGGGCAGCGATCCCGGGTTCTGACGGGCAACACCGCCAACGCCAAAGCCAATCGAGCCTCGATGACCGACGGCAAGCTCACTACGCGTGGCCATCGCATTCCGCACTGATTCCCAGTCGAATATTTAATTTTCACCTGGCGTAACGCGCGCTTACCCTTTCGGCATCGCATCACAGGGCCACCGGCCCCTCCCTGGAGCATCCCGATGTCCGACCCCGGCACCGCGCAAGCTGTCCGCCGCCCGCATGCGGCTTCCGTGTCCTATGGCGCGCTCGCGCTGCTGGTGCTGGCCGGCCTCAACCTGCGTCCGTTCCTGACCGCGTTCGGCCCCGTGCTCGACGTCGTGCGCGCCGACACCGGCCTCGGCTTTCGCGCGGCCGCGCTGCTGACCACGCTGCCGTTCGTGCTGATGGGAGTCGTCGCCGGAGTCGGTGTCGGGCTCGCGCGACGCGTCGGCGAGCAGCGCGCGTTGACCGTCGCGCTGGCGCTGATCGCGGCGGGCTGCACCGCGCGCCTGTGGACGGGCGGCAGCGCCGGCCTGATCGCGACCGCCATCGTCGCGGGCGCCGGCGTCGCCGTGGTCCAGGCGCTCGTGCCCGGCCTCGCGAAGCGCTGGTTCGCCGGCCGGCTGCCGCTCGCGATGGGCCTCTATTCGGCCGCGCTGGTCGGCGGCGGCGCCTTCGGCGCGGTCGCGAGCCCGTGGCTCGCCGCGCACGGCGGCTGGCATCTCGCGCTCGCCGTGTGGGCCGTGCCCGCGCTCGTCACGCTCGCGCTGTGGCGCGCGAAGGCACCGCGCGACGCCGTGCACGCGACGGCCGCGACAGCACCGCTCAGCGCGTTCGCCCGCATTCCGCGCGCGTGGCAGCTCGCGCTGTTCTTCGGGCTCAGCAACAGCGGCTACGCCAGCCTCGTCGCATGGCTGCCCGCGTTCTACCGCAGCATCGGCATGAGCCCGCAAGCGAGCGGCAACCTGCTCGCGTGGATGGCGCTGTTCCAGGCGACCGGCGCGCTCGCGATGCCGCTGCTCGCCAAAGGTTCGCCCGACCGCCGCGCCGTGCTGTGGCTCACGCTCGCGCTGCAGGCGGCCGGCTTCGCCGGGTTCGCGACGCTGCCCGCGTTCGCGCCTTGGTTCTGGGTCGCATGCGTCGGCCTCGGTCTCGGCGGTTTCTTCTCGATGAGCCTGATCGTCACGCTCGACCACCTGCCCGATGCGCGGCTCGCGGGCGCGCTCGCCGCGTTCGTGCAGGGCATCGGCTTCCTGACCGTCGCGGCGAGCCCCTGGCTGATCGGCTGGCTGCGCGACGCGGGCGGCGGCTTCGCGACCGCCTGGTGGATGCATCTCGGCGTGATCGCCGCGATGGCCGCGCTGAACGCCGTGTTCTCGCCCGCCGGCTACCGGCACGGCATGGCGCGCATCACCGGCGCCGCCCGCTAAAGCCCCCTCTCGAATCCGGACGCTTCGCCGGCCGCTTCCGGCAAAGCGTCCAGCCGCCCGCGCGTGGCCGGGCGCGGGCAGTCACGCCTGTCGGCCGCCAGTTCGCTTCACCACATACAACATCGACCGGTATTGGAGACAATCATGAAAAAGCTCGTTCTCGCCATTACACTCGCGCTGACGGCAAGCGCCGCCGCCGCGAAGGACCCGGCGGTCCTGCGCCTCGGCGTCGACCCCAGTTATGCGCCGTTCGAATCGCTCGCGCCCGACGGCAAGCTCGTCGGTTTCGACATCGATCTCGGCAATGCGATCTGCGAACGGATGAAGGTGCGCTGCGTGTGGGTCGAGAACGCGTTCGACGGAATGATCCCGGCACTGAAGGCGCGCAAGTTCGACGGCGTGCTGTCGTCGATGAGCGTGACCGAGAAGCGCCTCGCGCAGATCGCATTCACCGACAAGATCAACAACGTTCCGCCCCGGCTCGTCGCGCGGCGCGGCTCGAACCTGCAGCCGACGCCCGAATCGCTGCGGGGCAAGAGCATCGGCGTCGAGCAGGGTTCGACACAGGAGACTTACGCGCGCACGTACTGGGAGCCGAAGGGCGTGATCGTCCGCACGTACCAGACGCAGGATCTCGTCTACCAGGACCTGCTGTCGGGACGGCTCGATGCATCGCTGCAATCGTCGGTTCAGGCCGACCTCGGTTTCCTGAAAACCGCGAAGGGCGCGAACTTCGAATTCGCGGGGCCGCCGCTGCACGACCCGAAGACGCTCGGCGTGGGTTCCGCGATCGGCGTGCGCAAGGATGACGACGCGCTGCGTACGCAGATCAACCAGGCGCTTGCGAGCCTGATCCAGGACGGGACGTACCAGCGGATCGCGAAGAAGTATTTCTCGTTCGATATCTACAACTGACGGACGCGCAGCGCACAACACAAAGAGGCGTCGCGCAAGAATGCGCACGCCTCTTCTTCGTTGACCGAACGATATCGACTACGCCGCCCGCTGCAACAAATCCGTTGCGAAAGACCTCGCATGCTCGACGGCTTCCTGCGCGTCGCCGAACACGCCGAGCTGATCCCAGTGTTCCTCGGCGCCATACGTACCCTTCACGGCAAGCGCCCGCTGAACGCTCAACTGCGCTGCGTACTTGCCATCCTCCAGCGGTCGAGCCGTCGCCACCACCTTGTGCGGAGGACTGGCGCGCTCCGGCTGAATCAGTTCGACCGCACCGCCGGCCGTGTCGGCGTACATCAACTCGTTCCTGGCTTTGCAGTCCGGGCAGTAGAAGCACCACCCCGCGTCCTCCTGATGGGGTCTGACCTGCCCGCGTGCGAGCACGGCGCGGCATTCAACGTTTTCGCAGATGAACGGCATGGCAGTCTCCGAAGTTGTTTGCGGAAAATCCTAGCATGTCCGCCGAAGGACAACCACCGTCTTCGTCATCGACATGGGCACCGGGCGGGTGATGCGGATCGCCGGGCCGACCGGATGCTCGCGACCCCGACGTCACCCGGGCTAAACTGTCTGCCCGACCGACGAACCGAGCCATCCCTCATGTTGATCCGCGTTGCAACCCTGTCCGATGCCATCCCGCTTGCCGAATTGAAGCGCGACACGTTTCGCGAAACCTTTCTTCAGGACGGGTTCGGTATCGACTACCCGCCGAACGACCTGGCTGCGTACGAGGCTCGAACCTACTCGGTAGAAACGATCACGGGCCAGCTCGACGATCCCGAATGCCGCACGTGGGTCGCTGAAAGCGACGACGGCACGCTGGTCGGCTATGCGCACGCGGGGCCGTGCAAGCTCCCGCACCCGGACGTCGCGGAAGGTTCGGGCGAGATCCATCAGATCTACCTTCGGCGGGGTACGCAAGGAACCGGCGCCGGGCGCGCCCTGTTCGACTCCGCACTGGACTATCTGGCAACGGAACGGCCCGGCCCGGTATGGCTTGGCGTGTGGTCCGGCAACGCGAAGGCGATTGCCTTCTATGAGAAGGCAGGGTTCACGCGTGTCGGTACGTACGATTTCAAGGTCGGGGAATCGACCGATCTGGAATTCATCTATCGACGCTGAGGCGGTGGATCGAGACGCGGTGCGATTGACGCGCCTTCAGTAACCGCGCGGATAAGGCGTCGGCGTCATTCGCGGATCGTCGACAGGCATGTCGACATTCAGCAAGGACAGAAGCTGCCGATCTAGGCAATGCTGCGGAAAGAAGTGATTGAAATAGGAAACGTCCTCGCGTCGGTCCGCCCTCTGGAACATCGCTTCGATCGGCCCCCAGTAGTATTGCCAGGACAACCTGTCCATCTCGCGCTGTCGATCGCCCGGAAATGCATCGATCGCAATCGTGCGCAGCCCGTCATGCGTGAATTGATAGACACGCCAGAGCCGGTCGCTCAGGAAATTCGGCGCACTCGGCGAGAACGCGACATAGTCCGCATCGGCTTCGTCCCGATACCCGGCAATACGGGTGAATGCCTGAAAGGATGGAACGCCGGCCATGCTGTCCGGATCGCGCAATTCAAGCTGGTAGAAATAGAACAGCGTCGCCGTGTCCGCGTCATAGCGGATGACCAGCTTGTTGCCGGGATGGTGATACCACCCGGTTGCCGGATCCACGAATCCGCCCTGACTGTCCGGCTGCAGCCCCGGCTTGATGCCCAGGATGCATCGAACATCGTCGATCAGCGCATCGCCCCAGTCGGCATAGAATCGGCTCAACTGTATCCTGCCAATCGATACAGAAGCATAGATACCTACCGGCTCCATGTGTTTGCTCCGTCAGGGTTGTTCCGATTCACCACCACGCATGTTACAACCGGCCCCGGCGCGGGCATGCCGGCGCGTTGTAATCAATCGAACAGTATCCGGGGTTTGCGACGCAACCGGAACGAAAAATGGTCAGGCGCACGTGTGTAAAGCGATTCGACCTTCGCGTCGACCCAGGCAGCACCACTCCGGGATGCTTTCATTTCCGGCGCATTGCTTGCGTTACGATTCACGTCATCCTCAACTCCGTGGAAGCACATGAAGACTCGCGCCATTGCGGTGGGCACGGCGCTCGTCGCGCTTTTCGCCACAGCGGCCATGCCGCTCGCCGCCAGCGCGGCGCCTGCCCGGGAACCCGGCGCGCCCAGCTACGACACCTACAAGTCATGGCTGGTCGCCTGCGACAACGGTTTGACCTGCGAGGCGAAGGGTCTCGCGAACGGTGGCGAGACCGGCGCAGACTTGCGCTTCATTCGCTCAGCCGGGCCGAACGGCGCGCTCACGGTACGGCTGAGCATCGCCACCAACACCAGCATCAATCTCGATGACCTGCGCGTCGACGACGCGCCGCTGCGGCTGGACGACTCGGCCTGGAGCGAGAAATTCGACGACGGGATAGCGACGTTGTCGACCACGCAACCGGCAGCTGTGGCGGCCTTCGTCTCACGGCTTCGCAATGGCAAGAAGCTTCAGTTCGGCGAGGATGCAGGCGCTTATGTTCCGCTCGATGGCATGGTCGCCGCGCTCCTGCGTATCGATGACCGGCAAGGGCGCATCGGGGGAACTAGCGCGTTGATCCGCAAGGGGCCTGCCCCTGCGTCGCAGGTCACACCCGCTCCGTCACTGCCCGTCGTACCGAAGCGGAAGATCACGTCGCAGTTGTCCGATCAGGAAGAAGAACACCTGATCGCGCGCGCGAAACGAATCCCGGATGCCAGCAGTTGCGAGGAGAATGCGTCGCGCTATCTCCATGAAGCAGCGTATGCACTCGACAAGCACAACGCGCTCGTGTTTCTTCCATGCATCATGGGCGCCTACCAGGGTTCGTCGGATGTGTTCATCGCCCCGCGTATCGGCGGCGGAAAACCGGAGCCCGTCAAGCTGCCGATTCCTGAAGGGGGCTTTTCAGACCCTTCACTGGTCGAACCGGACTTCGACCCGGCTACCGGCACGCTGTCCACCTTCGGCAAGGGACGCGGGCTGGCCGATTGCGGCTTTCAGGCCAGCTGGATCTGGGGCGGCCATGCGTTCCGGATGTCGACTGTGTCGCAGCAGAAAACGTGTGGCGGCGTTCAAGGAGGCGACTGGCCGACGCTCTATCGGTCGCGAACGAAGTAGGCCAACGATCGCTCTCGATGGCGCAGATTCCATGCGGTCGTTATTCCGACCACACTGGAGTCGGCAAACCGGAGCATCGCCAACGATTCAGCGGCGCTGCCGAACGAACATGCCGGCCTCGCCGGCCCGCCACCGCACGACAGCGCCCACCCGCCCGCTCAATAGCGGCTCCGCCCCCACAGCGTCTTCGGCTCGTCGAGCAAATGACGCAACCCGCTGCGCTCGATCGTGATTGCCGCGACCTCATTCACCCGTTCGAGCACCGCGTTCTCGTCGACCGACAACACGCGTCGATCCTCCATCAGCACCCTTCCGCCCACCATCGTCATGCACACGTCGGCCGCGTTCGCGAAGCACGTCACGCGATACACGGGCATGTTCATCGGCATCATGTGCGGGCGGAACAGGTCGACGAGGATGATGTCCGCGAGCTTGCCGGCTTCGAGCGAACCGGCCTCGTGATCGATCGACAGCGCCTTCGCCGCGTCGATCGTCACCATCTCCAGCACCTTGCCGTGCGGCAGCACGTCCGGGTCGCGGAAATGCCGGCGGTGGTAATGCATGCACTGCCACATGTGGCGGAACATGTCGTAGCCGCGATCGGGCGCCGCACCGTCCGATGCGATCGCCACCGTCACGCCCGCATCGATCAGCTCGGGCACCGGGCAGCGCCCGATGATCGACATGATCGCGCTCGGGTTGTGGACGATCGCGGTGCCCGTCTCGACGCACGCCGCGATGTCGTCGTCGGTCAGGTCGATGCTGTGCGACATGAACGACGTCGGGCCGAGCAAGCCGAGCTCGCGATGCGCGAACGCGAGCGTGCCCGCGCGGTGGCCGTCCTGCGTGAACGTCAGCCCGCGCTCGCGTGCGAGCGCGCCGTAGCATGCGGCCTGGTCGCGGAAGTCGTGCTCGTACCGCGCCAGCTCGGGATCGTGTTCGGGCCCGTACACGGGCAGCGTGAGCGCGATGCGGATCCGGCCGTCGGCATCGCCGTGGCATTCGTCGACGATGCGCTCGCATACGTCGAACATCGTGTCGAAACCGATGTCGCGCGTGTCACTGCCCTCCGGCGTGTGGCGCGTATAGGCACGCGGCGCGGGCGGCCGCGACGGGCCGACCGCGACGATCGAGCGCGTACCGGTGCGCACGACCGCGTCGCAATGGCGCCGCGCGTAGACCGGATCGTCGACGCGCATGATCGAATTGCCGCCGCCGAGCAGCGATACGCCGGTCGTCACGCCGGCCTTCAGGCGTTCGAGCGCGGCGAGATGCGATTCGGCTTCCCAGAACGCCTCGTCGGACGCGCGCGTGTAGATCGTCTCGGCCGCGGCCGACCACGCATCGCCGTCCGCGCCGCCGATCGTGCGCAGCATCGCGTGGCCCGCGTGCGCATGCGCATCGATCAGGCCCGGCAGCACGGCCTTGCGGCGCGCATCGATCGTGCGCGCGGCACGGTAACGCGCCTGCAGTTCGTCGGTGCCGCCGACGGCGACGATGCGCTCGCCCTTGACCGCGACCGCGCCGTTCTCGATCACGCGCCGCTGCGGGTCCATCGTGATCACGCAGCCGTTCGCGATCAGCGTGTCGATCGCTTCGCGGTCGTCCTCTCGCATGCGCTCTCGCTTGTCCTCGGTAGTCATTGTTCGGTGTCCTGTTGTGGTTCGATGGGTCTTGCTGCCATCCAGTGGCCGAGCGGCCGAGCGGCCGAGCGGCCGGGTGGAACCCCGGCGGCCCGGCGACGGCGCCATGCACGAAAAACCGTCACGCCGAACCGACCGGCGCGGCGACCCGCGCCTTCAGCTTGCGCTGCACCGCGCTGATCACGACGAACACCAGCGCGTTCACCGCGAGCGCGACGAGCCCCGGGTTGATCGACGTCAGCGTGTTCGATGCGCCCGGGAACAGCGACGCGAGCGTCACGCCATAGTAGTTCGTCATCGCGATCACGATCGCGCCGGCGACGATGCCCGCGAACGCGCCTTCACGCGTGCCGAACGGCCGCTTCAGGAAGCTCGAGGCGAGCATCGGCACGAGCTGCGTGAGCAGGCTCGACGAGAAGATCGCGAGCGTGACGAAGGTCGCGCCGCCGCGCAGCACGAAGTAGACGACCACCAGCGTGAAGACCGGCAGCGCAATGCGCGCGACGCGCGTCACCTCGCGGTCGGTCGCGTTCGGCGCGAAGCCTTCGCGGTAGATGTTGCGCGCGATCGTCGTCGATGCATTCAGCATGATCAGCGATCCCGGCACCAGTGCGGTGAGCAGCCCCGTGCCGCCGACGATGCCGACGAACCACGCAGGGAACGTCTGCTTCACGAGCCGCAGCAAAGCGAGATCGGTCTGCGCGCCTTCGAGCCCGTGCACGGTCATCACGGCCGCGAAGCCGACGAGGAACAGGAACGCGATCAGCACCTGGTACAGCGGCATCAGGATCACGTTGCGGCGCAGCGCGCGCTCGTCCTTCGCGACGTAGATCGCGGTGAAGCCGTGCGGATACAGGTAGTAGCCGAGCGACGTGAGCAGGATCGTCGAGTTGTACCAGCTCAGGTTGAAGCCGTGCTCCGGCATGCGCAGCAGTTCGGGATGCGCGGCGTCGATCTTCGCGAACATCTCGCCGAGCCCGCCGTAGTAATGCATCGGCAGGTACAGGCCGAGGAAGATCGCGATCGCGAGGATCAGCACGTCCTTGAAGATCGCGATGCTCGCCGAGCCGTGGATGCCCGACACGACCATGTACACGGCCATCAGCGTCGCGGCGATCCAGATCGCGGCCGCCTGCGGAATCAGCCCATATGACATCTCCGACACGATCACGCCGAGCCCGCGCAACTGGATCATCAGCAGCGACACCATCGCGAACACCGCGACGATCGACACCAGCACGCCGATCGCGCGGCTGTCGTACTTCGACGCGAAGTAGTCGGCGAACGACACGAGTCCGCGCGCCTTCGCGTAACGCCAGATCGCCGGCAACATCCAGTAGCCGATCACGAACGCGAGGCAGCCGTACGACAGGATGTAGAACGCGGGCACGCCCTTGCTGTAGGTCCAGCCGCTCGCGCCGAGGAACGAGAACGTCGAGAACGCCTCGCCGGCCATCAGCAGGAACGTGAGCAACGAGCCGAAGCCGCGCCCGCCGACCGCCCACTGCTCGAGCGTGAGCTTGCGGCCGCGGCGCGCCATCACGCCGATGGCGAGCGCGAACACGGCGAACGCCGCGATGATGACGATCGACGCGTTCATCGCGCGTCTCCCGAACGGCCGGCGCGGGCCGCGTCGCGCTCGTCGAGATGGAACAGGATCGCGAGAATCGCGGCCGTGGCCGCCATCCAGACCAGGTTCCAGACGAGCAGGAACGGCAGCCCGAACAGCATCGGACGCGCCTCGGCAAGCGAGCCGCCCGCATACATCCCGACGAACGGCAACGCCGCCAGCAACAGTTTCAGTTTCATGAGTGCCTCCTCCGGAAGACGCGCGTGTGCGTCAGAACATCAGAACTTCTGGCGGATGCCGACCACCACCGCCACCTGCGACGTCGTCGTCGACGCGCTGTCGGTGCCGTCGATCCATGCGTGTCCGACACCCGACGACGCCTTCTGGTAGAAGCCGTTCACGTACACGTCGGTGCGCTTGGACAGCAGGTACTGCACGCCGGCCGATACCTGGTGGTAATGGCCGCTTTCGCTGGCGCGCGCGACCTGCGTATAGGTGTAGCCGGCCGCCGTCATCAGCGCGGGCGTGACCATGTAGCGCAGGCTGCCTTCGTAGTTGTTGAAACGCAGCGCGCCGCCCGTCGCCTGGCCGAAGTTCGAGCCCGTGTACAGCAGGCCGAGCGTTGCCGGCCCGATCGCGTAGCTGCCGCCCGCCCCCCAGATCTGCTGGCGGATCGCGCTCCCGAGGCTCGCACCGAACACCGATGCCGACGACGGATAGTAGTTGTCCGAAGCAACTGCGCCGCTCGTGCTGACCGCCGGATGGTTCACGCGCGCATACGCGGCGCCCGCGTTGAGCGGCCCGTTCACGTACGTGACGCCCGCGCTCCAGCTGTTGTCGTTCGCGAAGCCGGTCGAGTTCGAGAAGCCGTACACGAGGTTCGCCTGCAGGCCCGCGATCGTCGGCGACACGTACTTCACCGCGTTGTTGAGACGGAACGTGTTGTTGATGTCGTCGTTGTCGAACGGGTGCGTCGAGTACTGCGCGAGGAAGCTGCTCATCTGCAGCGAGCCGAGGATGTCCTGCGTCGAGTTGTACTGGCGGCCGAGCGTCACCGCGCCCCAGTTCGCGCCGCTCAGGCCGACCCACGCCGAACGCCCGAACATCCGGCCGCCCTGCCCGAGCGCGCCGTTCGCGACGTTGAAGCCGTTCTCAAGGCGGAAGTTCGCCTTCAGGCCGCCGCCGAGATCCTCGGAGCCGATCAAGCCCCAGCGCGGCCCCGATTCGTTGCCGCCCGTGAACTGCCACAGCGAATGGCCCTTCGCGTTGTTCGTGTAGGTCACGCCCGCGTCGACGATCCCGTACAGCGTCACCGTCGACTGCGCGTGCGCGGCGCCGGCAAACAGCATTGCGATCGCGGCGCCGATTGCGACGTCCGTCGCGACGCCCGTCTTCCCACCCTTCATTCGCACCATCTCCGTCATCTCCTCTCCAAACCTGCTCATCGATGTTGTGTTTTGTTGGTCCTGCCCATGCATCCCGACCGGGTTGTATAGACAGTCGCTGGATGGTATCCAGCCGCAATCACATCAAGAAATGAAATGTTCAACTGGCCGGCAGTTGAAAATCGAATGAGAGGCGATGGAGGGGAAATGAGCGGGGGTCACGCGACCCCGCAAGGGAAACGAAAGCACACAGGCCCGTTGGACGCGGTACGTTTTGATCGGACGTGAATGGCTTGCGTAAGCAAGCTGACGAAACGGCGACGCGTGAGGCGGCTATACGGTTTTCCCTGATAACCCGTGCATCGGCCGCCGCAACGCGGCATCGAACGGATTGGTACGTGGCCCGATCGCGTCGGCCTGGCGCCGCAGCAGTTCGACGACCATCGGCATCCGGTCGTCACCGAGGCGTGACGCGAGCGTGCCGACGCTCAACGCGCCGACCGGATAACCGGTGCGATCGAGGATCGGCACCGCGACACCGGCCATCCCGTCGAGCACGCCGCTGTTGCGGCCCGCGTAGCCGAGCTGCCGCACGCGTTCGATCTCGGTACGCAGGTACACCTCGTCGAGCACGCCGTAGCCGCGAATGCGCGGCACGTTGAAGCGGATCACTTCCTCGCGTTCCGCTTCCGGCAGGAACGCGAGGATCGCAAGGCTGCCCTGTCCGACACCGAGCGCGATGCGACCGCCGATGTCGCCGGTAAACGAACGGATCGGAAACGGCCCTTCGCACAGGTCGAGACACACGGCGTCGAAGCCGCTCTTCACCAGCAGGAAGATGGTCTCGCCGAGGCTTGCGCACAGCCTCAGCAGCGCGGGACGACACAACGTGCGCATGCTGCTCGGGTTGCCGGCCTGCGCGGCGAGCGCGAAGAAATCGACACTCAGGCGGTACAGCTTCGACTGCTCGTCCTGTTCGACCATCCCTTCCGCGATCAGCGATTGCAGGATCCGGTGCGCGGTGCCCTGCGTGAGGCCGACGGCCTTTGCCAGATGCGTGACGCGCACGCCGTCCTGCTGCATGCCGGCCAGCGCGCGCAGGATCGCGAACGCGCGCTGCAGCATGCCGGTGCCCGGTGCGCCGGCCGCATCGACGGTGTCCTCGTCCGGGCGCGGCGCGCGTGCGGCCGGCGACGTTCCGGTCGAATGGGGTTCCTGCATGCCGGCTCTCCTCGATGATTTCATTGAACGGAATACGTGAGCCGCCATTGTCGTCCCGCCGAAATTCCGCGGGCATCCGGGTGTGCACGGGATTGACGCGTGCATTTTGCGGCATTGCCACGCGCCACCCAGCGGAACGATTCGCTCGCGATTTCTCCAACCGTTCCGTTCAATGGAATTTTTCAGAAATTCCTCCCGTTCAGCAGAATTCGAAATTGACGCTCTGAAATATGGCTGGCTAGAGTCCGCCACATCGGTACACCGGCCACGCGGTGTGCGAACCCGGAGCTTCCCATGTCGTTTCTCACGCTTACGGATCTGACGAAAACCTTCGGCGAACTCACTGCCGTCGCCGACGTCAACCTGTCGGTCGAACAAGGCGAATTCGTGTCGCTGCTCGGGCCGTCCGGCTGCGGCAAGACCACCACGCTGCAGATGATCGCGGGCTTCGTCGACGTCACGCGCGGCCGCATCGCGCTCGACGGGCAGGACATCACGCACCTGAAGCCGAACCGGCGCGGGCTCGGCATCGTGTTCCAGAGCTATGCGCTGTTTCCGCACATGAGCGTCGCCGAGAACGTCGGCTTCGGCCTCGACATGCGCGGCGTCGACAAGGCCGAGCGCGCCGAGCGCATCCGTGCGGCCCTCGCGCTCGTGCGTCTCGACGCGCTCGCGCACCGCTTCCCGCGCGAGCTGTCGGGCGGCCAGCGGCAGCGCGTCGCGATCGCGCGCGCGGTCGTGATCGAGCCGCCGGTGCTGCTGCTCGACGAACCGATGTCGAACCTCGACGCGAAGCTGCGCGAGGACATGCAGTTCGAGCTGCGCGCGATCCAGCGCAAGATCGGCACGACGACGATCATGGTCACGCACGATCAGTCGGAAGCGCTGTCGATCAGCGACCGCGTGGTCGTGATGGAAGCCGGCCGCATCACGCAGACCGATACGCCGTACCGCGCGTACGAGCGCCCGGAGAACCGTTTCGTGTCGCAGTTCATCGGCAAGGCGAACCTGCTGCCCGGCACGATCGTCGCGCACGACGGCGATGCCATCCGCATCGACCTCGGTCACGATCTCGCGGAAACGGGCCGGACCGCGCACCTGCCGGCGCGAGAGCGCGACATGCGCATCGGCGACGCCGTATCGGTGTGCATCCGCCCCGAAAAGCTGCGGCTGTGCGCGCCCGACGCGGGCCGCTTCGCCGCGACCGTCACGAGCCGCTTCTTCCTCGGCAGCCAGTGGCTGTACCGCGTCGACAGCGCGCTCGGCGAGGTGCTCGTGTGCTGCCAGAACGAAGGAGCGGAGCCGCTCGCGGAAGGCGCGCCGGTCGGGATCGACTGGCACAGCGACGCGGTGCGCGTGATGCGCCGGGAGGCCTGAATGGGACAGCCTACCCGTCCGCTCCCGACCGACGGCGCGCCGGCCGCGCTCACCCGCTCGGTCACGGTTTCCGCTGACGCCGCACCAGCACGCGCCGCCGCGCACACGATGCGCGCGACGTGGCGCGCACATGCCCCGCTGTGGCTGATGTGCGCGCCCGCGTTCGCGCTGTTTGCCGCGCTCGTGCTCGTACCGCTCGCGATGACGTTCATGCTGACGTTCTACCGCTTCGATCCGGCCACCGGCCCGATCGCCGCGTTCCAGTTCGGCAACTACGCGGAAGTGCTCGGCTCGTCGTACTTCCACACGATCTTCGCGCGCACGTTCGGCATCGCCGCGCTGACCACCGCGATCTGCGTCGCGATCGGCACCCCGGAGGCGTACGTGCTGTCGAAAATGCGCGACCCGTGGCGCTCGCTGTTCCTGCTCGCGATCCTCGCGCCGCTGCTGGTGTCGGTCGTCGTGCGCGCGTTCGGCTGGAGCATGCTGCTGAACACGAGCGGGCTCGTGAACCAGGCGCTCGGGCTCGCCGGCCTCGGGCCGTACAAGCTCGAATACACGACCTTCGCGATCGTGATCGCGCTGGTGCACGTGATGCTGCCGTTCATGGTGATCCCGGTGTGGACCGCGCTGCAGCGGCTCGATCCGCAGACCGAACATGCGGCGCTGTCGCTCGGCGCATCGCCGTTCACGACGCTGCGCCGCATCGTGCTGCCGCAGCTGATGCCGGGCGTGCTGTCGGGCAGCCTGATGGTGTTCGGGCTGTCGGCGAGCGCGTTCGCGATTCCGGGCCTGCTCGGCGGACGCCGGCTGAAGGTCGCGGCCACGGCCGTCTACGATGAATTCCTCGGCTCGCTGAACTGGCCGCTCGGCGCGACGATCGCCGTGCTGCTGCTGGTCGCGAACCTCGTCGTGATGCTCACTTACTACCGCGTGCTCGAACGCCGCTACGCGCGCAGCCTCGGAGGCGCATCGCGATGAGAAAGAACGGCCCCTTTGCCCTCGCCTTCCACACGCTCGTGATCCTGTTCGTGCTCGCGCCGCTCGCGATCGTCGTGCTCGTCGCGTTCACGCCCGACGAGACGCTGACACTGCCGACACACGGGTTCTCGCTGCGCTGGTTCCGCGCGATCCTCGACTATCCCGACTTCGTCACCGCGTTCTTCAACAGCGTGAAGCTCGCGTTCGCGTCGGCGACGCTGTCGCTCGCGATCGCGCTGCCGGCGGGCCTCGCCATCGGCCGCGCGACGTTTCCCGGCCGCGCGTTCCTGAACGGGCTGCTGCTGTCGCCGCTCGTGATTCCCGGCCTCGTGCTCGGCATCGCGCTGCTGCGCTTCTTCGCGCTGATCGGCGCGACCGGCTCGTTCGCATGGCTCGTGCTCGCGCACATGGTCGTCATCACGCCGTTCGTGATGCGGCTCGTGCTCGCCTCCGTCGCGGGCCTCGACCGCAGCATCGAGCAGGCCGCGTGCTCGCTCGGCGCGGACCCGTGGACGACCTTCCGCCGCATCACGCTGCCGATGATCGTGCCCGGCATCACCGGCGGCTGGCTGCTCGCGTTCATCAACAGCTTCGACGAACTGACGATGTCGATCTTCGTCACGTCGCCGCAGACGGTCACGCTGCCGGTGCGCATGTACATGTATGCGACCGAGTCGATCGACCCGATGATGGCGTCGGTGTCGGCGCTCGTCATCTTCATCACCGCCGGCGCGATGCTGCTGCTCGATCGCGTGTACGGCCTGAACCGCATCCTGATCGGCCAACACTGATGACGACTTCCGTTTCCCGTTCCACCGGCATCCCGGACGACGGCGCGCAGTTCGTGCGCGTCGCCGAACGCGAACGTGCCGCCGTCGCGTTCACGCTGGACGGCCGCCCCGCGCTCGCGCTCGCCGGCGACACCGTGCTCACCGCCATCCTCGTTGCGCAGCGCCGCGTGCGCGTGAGCGAATTCAGCGGCAAGCCGCGCGCCGGCTTCTGCCTGATCGGCGCGTGCCAGGACTGCTGGGTGCGCACCGAAACCGGTGCGCGCGTGCGCGCATGCTCGACGCCGATCGCCGAAGGCATGCGGATTCTCACGTCCGCCCGGCCGGCCGCGACCGGAGACGCAGCGTGAGCGCCGCACTGCAACCGGTGATCGTCGGCGCGGGGCCGGCCGGCGTACGCGCGGCCGAAGCGCTGGTCGACGCGGGGCTGCGCCCGGTCGTGATCGACGAGAACGCGCGCTGGGGCGGACAGATCTACCGGCAGCCGCCGGCCGACGGCGCCTTCGCGCGCGGCAAGCGCACGCTGTACGGCTTCGAGGCCGCGAAGGCCGACGCCGTGCACCGGACGATGGCCGCGCTGCTGCCGCATGTCGACTACCGGCCGAATACGCTTGCCTGGTCATGCGGTGCAGGCCGCGTCGACACGCTGCAGGATGGCCGCGAAGTGACGGTGCCCTACTCGCACCTGATCATTGCGAGCGGCGCGACCGACCGCTTGTTGCCCGTGCCGGGCTGGACGCTCGCGGGCGTCTATACGCTCGGCGGCGCTCAAGTGGCGCTGAAGGCGCAGGGTTGCGCGATCGGCCGGCGCATCGTGTTCGCGGGCACGGGCCCGCTGCTTTACCTCGTCGCTTACCAGTATGCGAAGGCCGGCGCGCAGGTCGCGGCCGTGCTCGACACGAGCCCGCTGCGCCGCCAGGCCGCTGCCGCGCCCGCGCTGCTGCGCATGCCGTCGACCTTCGCGAAGGGGCTCTATTACATCGGCTGGCTGCGCGCGCACGGCGTCGCGATCGAAACGGGCGTCACGCTCGAGCGCGTGCTCGGCGACCCGCACGTGACGGGAATCGCATGGCGCGCCGCCGGTGACGGCGCACCGCCGCGCCTGCTCGACTGCGACGCGCTCGGTCTCGGCTTCGGCCTGCGCTCCGAAACGCAGCTCGCCGATCTCGCCGGCTGCCGGTTCAGGTTCGACCCGCTCAACCGCGCATGGCTGCCCGAGCGCGACGCGGCCGGCCGCACGTCGGTGCGCGGCCTCTACGTCGCCGGCGACGGCGCGGGCATCGCGGGCGCCGACGCGGCCGAGGCATCCGGCCGGCGCGCGGCACTCGCGTTGCTCGACGACGCCGGCATCGCTTCGCTCGCGCCCGCCGGCAAACCCGACGGGGCGACGCTCGAACGCACGCTCGCGCGCGTCGCCGCATTCCGGGCGGGCCTCGAAGCGGCGTTCGCGCCGCCGGTCGAGCAGGCCTCACGCTGCGCGGACGACACGATCGTGTGCCGCTGCGAGGAGGTCGATGCAGGGACGCTGCGCCGCTGCGTCCGCGACGGCGCGGCAACCGAGCTGAACCGGCTGAAGGCGCTGACGCGCGTCGGAATGGGGCGCTGCCAGGGTCGCATGTGCGGCGACGCGGCCGCGCTCTTGCTGGCCGCCGAAACCGGTCGCCCCCTCGCCGACGTCGGACGGTTGCGTGCGCAACCGCCCGTGAAGCCGTTCCCGATCTCGGCCGCGCTGGCGGGCGACGATGTCGCGGCGATTCCCGACGAGGCACGCGATGAATGAGACCCGGCATTACGACGTCGCGATCGTCGGCGGCGGCCTCGTCGGCGCGTCGGCCGCACTCGCGCTGACGCGGCGCGGCTTGCGCACCGGGCTGTTCGAGCGGCGCGATTGCGGTGCGCAGGCGAGCGGCGTGAACTACGGTGGCGTGCGCTGCCAGGGTCGGCCCGCCGAACAGCTGCCGCTCGCGCTGCGTGCGCGGCGCATCTGGGATCGCCTGCCTGAACTGATCGGCATCGACGGCGAATTCGTCGTGTCGGGCCACCTGCGGCTCGCGCGCAGCGACGCCGATCTCGACGCGCTCGATGCCTACGCGACGCTCGCCGGCGAACACGGCCTGCCGCTGCAGGTGATGCGCGGCGATACGTTCCGGCGGCGTTACCCGTGGCTCGGCCGTGCGGCGCTCGGCGGCTCGCTGTGCGAGACCGACGGTCACGCCAACCCGCGCCTCGTGTCGCCCGCGTTCGCGCGCGCGGCCCGCGCGGCGGGCGCGGACGTGTTCGAGCACACCCCCGTCGACGACGTTCACCACGACGGCACGCGCTTTCACTTTCAGGCAGGCGGCCGCGCCTGCACCGCGACGTGGCTGATCAACTCGGCCGGCGCGTGGGCGAACACGATCGCCGAACGCTTCGGCGAAGCCGTGCCGATGGAGCCGATCTACCCGAACATGTGGGTGACCGAACCGCTGCCGCCGTTCATCACGCACAACCTCGGCGTGTACGGCGGCGGCGTGTATGCGCGGCAAGTCGCGCGCGGCAACTGCGTGATCGGCGGCGGGCGTGGCCGCGGCGACGGCGAATTCGGCCAGCCCTCGGTCGATACGACGCGCGCGGTGATGCGCGATGCCTGCGCGCTGCTGCCTGCGCTGCGTGACGCACTGCTGATCCGCACGTGGAGCGGCGTCGAAGGCTGCACGCCCGACCACAACCCGATCATCGGCGCGAGCCGCACGACGCCGCGCCTGCTTCATGCGTTCGGTTTTTCCGGCGGCGGCTTCCTGCTCGCGCCGGGCGTCGGCGACGTGCTCGCCGATCTCGTCACGACCGGCGAAACCGCCACCCCGCTCGATGCATTCTCGATCGGCCGCTTCTTCCGCGAAGCCGAGCCGACCGCCCCTTTCCGTCAAGAGGAGACCCACAAATGAAACTGCCCGCAACGATCGCGGCGGCCGCCGCCCTCTGCATCGCAGGTGCCGGCGCGCCCGCGTTCGCGCAAACGAAGACGATCTACGTCGGCATGAACGGCGGCCCGATGGAGAAGGCCTACACGAGCCAGGTACTGCCCGACTTCGAGAAGGCGAACAACGTGAAGGTCGTCGTCGTGCCCGGCACGTCGTCGGACGTGCTCGCGAAACTGCTCGCGAACCGCAACAAGCCGCAGATCCACGTCGCGTTCCTCGACGACGGCGTGATGGCGCGCGCGGTCAGCCTCGGCGTGTGCCAGAAGCTCGACGATTCGCCGGTGCTGAAGGAGTTGTATCCGTTCGCCCGGATGAAGGACGACGTCGGCGCGGGTGTACAGCTCGGGATGACCGGCATCGCGTACAACAAGAAGCTGTTCGCCGAGAAAGGCTGGACGCCGCCGACGTCGTGGATGGATTTCGCCGATCCGAAATACAAGGGCAAGGTCGTGTTCCAGTCGGCGTCGAGCAGCACGTTCGGGCTGCACGGCTTCCTCGCGATCAACCGGCTGCTCGGCGGCAACGAGCAGAACGTCGAGCCCGGCTTCAGCAAGTGGGCAAGCACGGTCGGGCCGAACGTCGTCGAGTACATCCCGAACTCGGCGAAGATCTCGGAGATGGTGCAGACCGGCGAAGCCGGCCTGTTCCCGCTCACACCGACCGGCGTCGGCGACCTGCAGGACAAGGGCATCCCCGTCGCCTACGCGAACCCGAAGGAGGGCCCCGTGCTGCTGCTCGTCGACCTGTGCGTGGTCGCGAACAATCCCGATCCGCAGCTCGCGCAGAAGCTCGCGCAGTTCCTGCTGTCCGCGCCCGCGCAGACGAAGGCGGCCGAGGCCGGCAAGCAGATTCCGACCAACCGTCTCGCGAAGATGCCCGCCGCGATGCAACAGAGCCTCGGCAATGTCGACGATCTCGTGCGCAAGGTGACCGTGGTCGACTGGACCGCGATCAACGCGCGCCGCGCGCAGTGGGATACGCGCTGGAACCGGCAGATCGAGCGGTGACGGCATGCCGGGCGCGCGGGCACGGCCGCGCGCGGCATGACCATCATTTGCGGGAGTGATGACACTCCCCTTTTTCTGCGGATTTGACCGGGGAGCGGCGGGCCGACAACACTAGCCCGCAGTGCCGCAAAGACGGCACGCGCCCGCCCCCTTCAGAGTCCGCCATGTACCCGACCGACACCGTGCAATCCCCGAGCGCCGCCCGGCCGCTCGCCGACCGGCAGCTGCGCCGGATCGTCATCGCCTCCGTCGCCGGCAACGCGATGGAGTGGTACGACTTTTTCGTGTACGGCACGGCCGCGGCGCTCGTGTTCGGCCACGTGTTCTTTCCGCCCGGCGCGTCGCCGCTCGCGGGCAGCCTCGCCGCCTTCGCGGCATTCGCGCTCGGCTTCGTCGCGCGGCCGCTCGGCGGGATCGTGTTCGGCCACGTCGGCGACCGCTACGGGCGCAAGGCGTCGCTCGTGTGGACGCTGCTGATCATGGGCGCATCGACCTTCGCGATCGGCCTGCTGCCGACCTATGCGCAGGTCGGCCTGTGGGCACCGGCGGCGCTCGTCGTGCTGCGCCTGCTGCAAGGCATCGCGTCCGGCGGCGAATGGGGCGGCGGCGTGCTGATGATCAGCGAGAACGCGCCGCCCGAGCAGCGCGGTTACTACGCGGCGTGGAGCCAGCTCGGCGTGGGCGGCGGCTTCGTGCTGTCGTCGGCGGCGTTCCTCGCCGCGCAGGCGCTGCCGGACGATATGTTCCGCACCTGGGGCTGGCGGCTGCCGTTCCTCGCGAGCATCGCGATCTTCGCGATCGGCATCTATATCCGTCGCCACCTGCCCGAAAGCCGCGACTTCGAGCAGGCCGGCCAGCGCGGCGCGCACACGCATCTGCCGATCGTCGAGTGCATCCGCCGCCATCCGAAGGAAATCCTGCTCGCGATGGGGCTGCGCGTGGCCGAGAACGGCGGCGCCTACATCTTTCTCGCGTTCTCGCTCGTCTACGGCAAATACGTCGGCATTCCGAACGGCGTGATGCTGACCGGCGTGATGATCGCGATGATCGTCGAGATGGGTGCGATGCTCGCGTGGGGCCGGCTGTCCGACCGGATCGGCCGCAAGCCCGTGTACCTGATCGGCGCGCTGAGCCTCGTCGCGTGCGCATTCCCGTTCTTCTGGCTGCTCGACACGCGCGTGACGCCGCTCGTCTGGCTTGCGCTGACGGTCGGCACGGCCGTCAGCCACGGCGCGATGATCGGCACGCTGCCCGCGCTCGTCGGCGAGCTGTTCAGCACCGAGGTGCGTTACTCGGGCGTCGCGCTCGGGCACGAAGTCGCGTCGATCTTCGCCGGCGGGATGTCGCCGCTGATCGCCACCGCGCTGCTCGCGCGCTATCACGCATCGTGGCCCGTGTCGCTGTTTCTCGTCGCGCTCGGCCTCGTCACCGTCGCGACGCTGTGCGTGATGCGCGAAACACGGATCGTGAGGGCCGCTCCCGCTGCTCCCGCTACCGGCACGCGCGGCGACACGGCGTGACCCCGACGCTTCGATCCGCGCAAGCGGGCCGATCCGCACCGGCGGGCGGCGAACACGGCGGCGGCCGGCACGGCCGTTCCAGGCGCGTGCCGCCGGCCGCGCCAGCCACCCCGGCGCGCCGCCTAGTTGCCGCCCTCCCGTCGCGCGCCGTCGAACGCCGGCGCGAGCCCGAGGTGATCGAGCAGCCGCGCGAATTCGCCGAGCCGCTGCCGCATGTACGCGGGCACGTCGACCTCCGCGTAGTCGTGGAAGCCCGCACCCGTGCGCACGCCGTCACGCCCGGCTTCCATGTTGCGCACGACACTCGCGGCCGGCGCGAAACGCGGGCCGATCTCACCGGCCAGGTACTTCGACGCGTAGTACAGGATGTCGCAGCCGCCCCAGTCGATGAATTCGAGCAGCCCGAGCACCGCGAAGCGCGGGCCGAAACCGGTGCGGATCGCCGTGTCGATGTCCGCCGCGCTCGCGACGCCCTCCTCGACCATCCGTGCGGCCTCGTTCATCGCGAGCGCCTGGATGCGCGGCACGATATAACCGGGCGCCGGCCCGCAGATCACCGGCTTCTTGCCGACACGTTCGAGCAACGCGGCGAGCGATTCGACGACGGCCGGATCGGTCGCATCGCTGCGGCTGATCTCGACGAGCGGCATCAGCAGCGCGGGGTTCAGCCAGTGCGCGTTCAGCATCCTCGACGGATGCGCGACGTAGCGTTGCAGCTCGGTGACGACGAACGTCGACGTCGTCGACGCGATCGTTGCATGCGCATCGACATGCGCGCCGAGCCAGCGCAGCGCGTCGGCCTTCGCATCGAGCACTTCGGGCAACGCCTCGAACACGATGCCGGCCTGTCGCACCGCATCGGCCGCACCGTCCCGCGCGACGAGCGCGATGCGCGCGACCACGGTTTCGGCCTGCGCGGCGTCGATGCGGCCGAGCGCGACCTGCGCATGCAGCGGCCTCTCGATCTCGTCGCGCGTGCGTGCCTCGAAGGCGCGCCATCCGGCCGCGTCGCGCGGCTTGAAGTCGACCAGCGTCACGTCGAGCCCCGCGAACGCGAACACGAGCGCGATCCCCTGTCCCATGCGCCCCGCGCCGAGCACGTGGACATGCGTCACATCGGCGCCCGCCTTCATGCCGCGTACCCCGCGTCGAGCAGCGCGCGCATCGCGTCCTTCGACAGCGCGGCGAGCCCGAGCCGCTCCAGCGTGCGGCCTTCCGCATACAGGTCGCGCACCGCGACCGCGCTCGCAATGCTCAGCAGCCCCTGCGCGACAGGCGTCGGCACACCGGCCCGGCGCCCGCACGACACGATGAACGACAGCCCGAGCCGGGTGTCTTCGAGCATGTAGCGATGCGTGCGCAGATCGATCTTCTCGCGCCAGTCGCCGCTATCGGTCAGCTTGCCGTGCGCGCCTCGCCCGTACATCCATTCGTCGCCGTCGGTCGCGTAGTGATCGGCGAGCGGGAAATGCGGCGCCGGGTAACCGAGCGCTTCGCGCACCGCGATGCGTTCGGCGTCGAGCGCGTTCGTCACGCGGCGGATCGACGGCTGCGTGCCTTCGTTGTGGATGTCCCATGCGTCGAAGTGTTCGAGCGGCCCGGCGTTCATCAGGATCAGCGGCGGATGAATCACGGGGCCCGCGTTCATCAACGCGCCGGACAACGCGTCCTCGACCGGTTCGACCGACGGATAACCCGCGCGCAGCACGTCGAACGCCCAGCCGGCCGCATTCGCCGGAAACACGCCGGTCGGCAGCCGCGTCGCGTACGCGCTGATCACGACGTCGTTGTCGCCGTGCCTGCGCACGAGATACGGCAGCGTGCCCGTCTCGGCGAAGGCGACGCGCGAACGGTTGCCGGCATCGGCCGCCGCACGCGCGAACACGACGCTGCCGAACGTGCCGGGCGGCAGGAACACGACCTGGCCGTCCTCCAGCAGCGGCGCGACCTGCGCGGCGAGCGCATCGTGCGAAGTGGCCGGCAGCGGCACCACGACGAGCCTCGCGCTGCGCAACGCGGCCGCGAGATCGCCGCTCAGGCGGATCGCGCCGGGCGCGTCGCCGAGCGGCACCGTCCGCTTGCCGCGATAGTCGGTCACGTTCAGCACGCCAAGCTCGCGCAGCCGCGCGTGCGGCTCGCGGTCGCGCCGCCACCACGTCACGTCGTGGCCCTTCTCGAACAGGTCGATGGCCGCCGCATGGCAGCCGTGGCCGCCGCCCAGAACACATACCTTCATCGTCTTCTCCCGGTGAATGAGTGCTTCCGAGACTACGCGTCCGCCCCCGCCGCGTCGCTTCGAAACGCGCAACGGCACGCCCGTTCGCGCAACGCAATCGGGGCGACACGCACGAAACCGCGCCCCTGCATCCGATACGAGGTCCGTGAATGGATATCGCCCTTTCCCGCCATGCGCCGAACCGGCTCGGCACGCTGCACGCCCCCGACGAAGTCGAACGCGCGGTCGCGCACCGGCTCGGGCCGCACCGGATGGCCGCACGCGGCCGCGATCCGTTTCATGCGGAGCTGTACGAAGTGCCGCTGCATCACGGCGCGCTGCTCGAACTCTGCTACGGCCGCGAAACGCGCATCGATTTCGGCGACGATGCCGGTCACTTCCTGTTCAGGCTGACGCTCGCCGGCGCCTGCGAGCTGCAGGCCGGCAGCGTCGTCGCGCGCGCCGGCCCGGGCGAGCTGACCGTATCGTCGCCCGCGCTCGCCAGCCGCCTGAGCACGAGCCCCGATTGCCGCAACCTCGTGCTACGGCTCGAACGCGGTGCGCTCGAACGCAAGCTGCAGCACATGCTGCGGGCACCGCTCACGCGGCCGCTGCAGTTCGATCTCGCGGCCGGAGGCATCGGCACCGGCACGGGCGCCGCGCTCGTGCTGCCGACCTTCGAATACCTGTGCAAGCTCGGCGCACAACCGCGCATCGGCACGGCCTCGCCCCTCTTCTGCGCCGATCTCACCGCGTGGCTGATGTCGCTGCTGCTCACGCACCTGCCGCACTCGTACAGCGACGCGCTCGCACGCGGCACGCCGCCGTTGCCGGCGCACGTGCGCCGCGCGTGCGATCACGTCGACGCGCATCTCGGCGAGCCGCTCGCGCTCGCCGCGCTGGCGGCCGTCGCGGGCGTCGCGCCCCGCACGCTGCAGCACGCGTTTCGCGCGTTCCTGCACACCACGCCGGCCGCCTACGTGCGCGAGCGCCGGCTCGCCGCCGTGCACGCGGCGCTGCAACGCGGCGACACGTGCAGCGTGACCGACGTGCTGATCGCGCACGGCATCCATGGCTTCGGCCATTTCGCGAAGGCGTATGCGCGGCGTTACGGCCATGCGCCTTCCGTCACCGCGAGGCAATCCCGATGACGCACACCGCAACCGGCCGCCCGGCGGCCCCGACCCGCGCCGAATCCGCGCCGCACGACAGCGACCTGTCGGAACTGCGCGTGCAGGATCTCGACCTCAACCTGCTGAAGACATTTCGCGCGGTCTACGAGGAGCGGCATGTCGGCCGCGCGGCGCTGCGGCTCGGCGTCACGCAGCCGTCCGTCAGCCATGCGCTCGGCCGGCTGCGGCTGATGTTCCGCGACGCGCTGTTCGTGCGCACCGGCACCGGCGTCGAGCCGACGCCGCGCGCGCAGCGGCTGGCGATCTCGGTCGACAAGGCGCTCGCGATCCTGCAGGACGTGCTCGACGAAGGGTCGCGCTTCACGCCCGACAGTACGCAGCGCGTGTTCCGCCTGCACATGAGCGATTTCGCCGCGAGCGCGTTCCTGCCGACTCTGCTCGCCGCGTTCGACCGCCGCGCGCCGGGCGCGGTGATCGAGACGCTGCACGTCGACGAATGCCAGCTCAACGTCGCGCTCGAATCGGGGCGCATCGACTTCGCGCTCGGGCATTTCGCCGACGCGTCGAGCCACTTCCAGCGCACCGCGCTGCTGCACGAGCGCTGCGTGCTGCTGATGCCGCGCCGCACCGCGCAGCGCGTCGCGCTCCCCGACGATTACGTGCTCGATGGCGAGGCGCCCGATACATTGCGCTTCGTCGCGGTCACGTCGCATCCGCAATCGATGCAGCTGCTGCAACGGCACGGGCTGATGCCGCGCGTGCGCGCGGCGCTGCCCGATTTCATGGTGGTGCCCGCACTGCTGCGGGACGGCGACTATGCGCTGATCCTGCCGGAGACGATCGCGATCACGTTCGCGGCGCGCCAGCCGTGCGCCCTGTACGAGATCGCCGGTGCCGGCGAATGGGCCGTCAACGCGTACTGGCACCGGCGCTTCGATGCGGACCCCGGCCATCGCTGGTTGCGCGCGCTGCTGCTCGAACTGTTCCACATCGGCGAGCTGGCGCCGTTCGACGCATGGCTCGCGCCGCAGCCGCCCGCCTGCGCATGACGGCGCGAAGGGCTCGGACGGCGCAAGCGGGCAGCGGCGCGCGCCGGTCAGAACGACGTGAGGATGCCCGCGACGATCGAGCTCGCGGTTGCGCCCGGCTTGGCGACCGCGACGCCGCCGCCCGCCGCGCCGTTGACGACGAAGCGCGCATGCGCGCCGTTGCGCACCATCGCGGCGCCCGTGTACAGCACCGTGCGCTTCGACAGCGGATAGTCGAAGCAGATGCCGTACGAATCGGCGTTGCCGTCGCTGTCCGCGACCTTGCGGTAATGGCCGACGCTCAGCAGCAGCGACGCACGCCCGATCGGCACCGTCGCGCTCAGCTCCATGATGTCGCTGTGCGGATACGCGCTCTGGCTGTCGATCGCGGTCGCGACGTCGGGGCCGCCGCGATGGCGCAGGTACAGCGCGGCGACCTTCACGACATTGAAGTCATACGAAATCGCGCCGAGCGTATAGTTGCCGTTCGCGGCCGGGCTTGTGTCGCCGAGCGCGGCCGCGGCCACCGGGCTGAACTTCTGCTGCATGTAGTCGATGTCGACCGACAAGCCGCCGCGCACGTAGTTGAGCCCCGCGCCGTACGTATCGCCGAGCGTCGCCGGCTGCCCGGCCGCGCCGTTGGTGCCGCGCGCGGCCATCGCGCGCAGCAAGAGGCCCGCATAGCGCGGCGACGTATAGCGCATCGAGTTGCGCACGCGCAGGAACGCGGGCCCGACGAAGTTGTTCGTCGCGTTGCCCCACGCGAGCCCCGCGCCGAGGCCCGGCAGGCTGTACGTGACGAGCGTCGTGTGCAGGATCGTGTAAAGCTCGCCGAACTGCACGCCGCCGAACGGCCCCGTGATGCCGACCCACGCCTCGCGACCGAACAGCGCGCTGCTGTTCGACAGCGCGCCGCTGGCCGCGTTGAAGCCGTCCTCCAGCTTGAAGATCGTCGCGTAGCCGCCGCCGAGATCCTCGACGCCCTTCAGCCCCCACTGCGAAGCGAACAGGTTGCCGCTGCCCATGCGCGTCACGTGGTTCGGCCCGGCGTTCGCGTATTCGATCGCCGTGTCGACGCGGCCGTAGAGCGTCACGCTCGATTGCGCGAATGCGGGCAGCGCCGCGCAGGCCAGCAGCGCGGCAAGCGGTACGGCAAGCCGGTCGGCCCGCCTGTTCGGTTGATTCATCGTCGTCGTCCCGTAGAGGTTCCGGCGCCTGTCGGTATCGCGCCGGCTGGTGTGAAGCGCGTTCGCCGCGAAGGGCCAACGCAGCCGATCAAAAACGGGCCGAGTCTAGGAACGACAATTTCGGACGTCGACGCAATGCGCTCTATAACGCTTATAGATGCGCCGCATGATGCGCGCGCGCCCCGCTGCAAGCGCGCCGCGCGGCGGCCGGCGCGCGCAACCCTGGTGTTTTCTTTATCCGGGTCGGTAGATGCCCGTGTGGCGCGGCTGTCACTCCGGCTATGGCGGCCGGATTTGGCCGACTACGCTGCGTCTCCGACACGTGCCCCCGCACGCTTTCGCGCCGCGACGGCGCCCGGCCCGCGAGGCCGATGCCGCGCTTATCCACCGCCCGCTCCTGGAGAATCCGCATGTCCGCATCCACGGCCCGCGCTGCCGACGGCAAGCGCTATACGTACGAATGGTATGTCGTCGTCATCTGCATGCTCGCGTACGTCTTTTCGTTCGTCGACCGCCAGGTCCTCGTGCTGATGATCGAGCCGATCAAGCGCGACCTGCACCTGTCCGACACGCAGTTCAGCCTGCTCAACGGCTTCGCGTTCTCGCTGTTCTATGCGGTGATGGGGCTGCCTGTCGCGTATCTCGCCGATCGCTACGCGCGCCCGCGGATCATCTCGCTCGGCATCGCGCTGTGGAGCGTCGCGACCGCCGCGTGCGGCCTCAGCCAGCATTTCGTGCAGATGTTCATCGCGCGCATGGGCGTGGGCGTCGGCGAGGCCGCGCTGTCGCCCGGCGCGTATTCGATGCTCGCCGACTACTTTCCGAAGGAGAAGCTCGGGCGCACAATCGCCGTGTATTCGCTCGGTTCGTTCATCGGCGGCGGCGTCGCGTTCCTGATCGGCGGTTACGTGATCGCGCTGCTCAAGCATGCGAGCGCGTTCACGCTGCCGTTGGTCGGGCAGGTACATGCGTGGCAGGTCACGTTCCTGATCGTCGGGCTGCCGGGGCTGCTGGTCGCGCTGCTGTTCGCGGCGACCGTGCGCGACCCGCAGCGCAAGGGGCTCGCGCAGGATCGCTCGGGCGCCGTGCGGCGCGTGTCGATGCGCGATTCGCTGCGCTTCGTCGGCACGCATCGCGCGACCTTCGCGTGCCATTACCTCGGCTTCTCGTTCTACGCGATGACGCTGTACTGCCTGCTGAGCTGGACGCCCGCGTTCTATATCCGCCGCTTCGGGATGACGGCCGTCGAAGCCGGCTACACGCTCGGCATCGTGCTGCTGGTCGCGAACACGGCCGGCGTGTTCTGCGGCGGCTGGCTCAACGACTGGCTGCTGCGACGCGGCCGTGCCGACGCACCGATGCGCGCCGGCGCGATCGGCGCCGCGTGCATGGTGATTCCCGCGACGCTGTTCACGCAACTCGACTCGCTGCCCGCTTCGCTCGCGATGCTCGTCGTCGCGATGTTCTTCGCGTCGTTCCCGATGCCGACGTCGACCGCCGCGATGCAGACGCTCGCGCCGAACCAGATGCGCGCGCAGATCTCCGCGCTGTTCCTGCTCGTGTCGAACCTGATCGCGCTCGGGATCGGCACGACCGTCGTCGCGCTGTTCACCGATCGCGTGTTCGGCGCGCCGGCGGCGGTCGGCCATTCGATGTCGATCGTCAACGTCGCGGCGGCCACGCTCGCCGCGTTGCTGCTCGCCGCCGGCTGCCGGCACTATCGCCGCAGCCTCGAGCGCGAACGCGGCCATGCGTCGGCAGCGGCACCGCAGGCAACCGAGGCGGGCAACGCAATCGCCGCGCGCTGAACAACCGGCACTGAACGACGGGCGCGCTCCGTCGTTGCCCATCATCCATCCCACTGATTCAGGCATCGCTTTTTAATCGATTTGATTTATGCGATGCCCATCCCTATTCTCGATCGCATGACGGCGCGGTGTCTGCCGCGCCGCTTTCCTCGTACCCCACGGAATTTCCCATGCAAGCGAATCGCCACCAGGTCCGGATCGACGCGCTGATCGACGCGGCGCAGGACATCCGCTGTTTCCGGGTTTCGCGCATCGACGGCCAGCCGTTCGACGCGTACGAACCCGGTGCCCATATCGACGTCACCGCGCCGTCCGGCGTCACGCGGCAATACTCGCTGTGCGGCAACCCCGACGAACGCGGCAGCTACCTGTTCGCGGTGAAGAAGGAAGCGCAGTCGCGCGGCGGCTCGCGTTCGCTGCACGATGATGTGCAGGTCGGCGCCGAGCTGTCGATCGGTACGCCGCGCAACCTGTTTCGTCTGACGGACGACGCAAGCGAGCACGTGCTGATCGCGGCCGGCATCGGCATCACGCCGCTGCTGTCGATGGCGTATGCGCTGCACCGGCGCGGCGCGCGCTACCGGTTGCATTACTTCGCGCGCAGCCGCGAGCACGCGGCCTTTGTCGACGAACTGTCGGCCGAGCCGTTCGCGTCGCACGTGACGTTCCACTACGGCGTCGAGCCCGACGCGCTCGCGGCCGCGCTGGGTCGCTGCGTCGAATCGGTCGACGCACGCGCGCACGTCTACACGTGCGGCCCGGGGCCGTTCATGGAGGCGGTCGTCGCGGCAGCCGCGACGCGCTTGCCCGAAGACTCGATCCATCTCGAACGTTTCGCGGCGGAACCCGTCGCCGCCGATGCGGGCAATACCGATGCCACCTGCGCCGGCCCAGCCGATGGATTCGAAGTGCGCCTGCAACGCAGCGGGCAATCGGTACGCGTCACGCCCGACACGTCGATCGTCGACGCGCTCGCGCGCATCGGCGTCGAGGTCGACACGTCGTGCGGCGAAGGCGTATGCGGCACCTGCATGGTGCCCGTCGTCGACGGCGAACCCGATCATCGCGATCACTGCCTGAGCAAGGCCGAGCGCGCGAGCAACACGGTGATCTGCTGCTGCGTGTCGCGTGCGCGCTCGGCGGTGCTGGTGCTCGATCTCTGACACATCCGGCACGCGCCGGCCGCCGTCACGCGTTGTCGAACCCCTCGACAAGCTCGGCCAGCAGCGTGCGCATCCACGCGTTGCCTTCGTCTTCATGGAAATGCTCGTGCCAGTGCATCGTCACCGGCGCGGGCGGCAGCGTGACGGGCAGGTCGTACAAGCGGAACGCATTGTCGCGGTTCAGGATCTGCGCGAGCCGCTTCGGCAGCGTCGCGTACAGATCCGTGACCGACAGCACGCTCGGCAGCGCGACGAAATGCGGCACCTCGAGCGCGATGTTGCGGCCCACGCCTTGCGCGCGCAACGCGTCGTCGAGCGCGTGGTGGCTGTGCTCGACCGATTTCACGTTGACGTGCGCGGCGCGCACGAATTGCTCGAGGCTCAGCGCGCCGCCGCTCGGCAACCCGCGCCGGCGGCCCGTCATGCACACATACGTTTCCTCGAACAGCACCTGGTGGCGCGTGCGCGGCATCAGTTCCGGCAGGTTGCCGATCGCGAAATCGAGCCGGCTCGCGCGCAGCGCTTCCTCGATCTCTTCCACCGGCAGCGGCTGCACGCTCAGCGTCACGCGCGGCGCGCGCTCGCGCAGCGCCTGGCAGATCGCCGGCAGGTACGCCATCTCGCCGGCATCCGACAACGACAGCCGGAACGTGCGCGTGCTGGTGGCCGGATCGAAGCGCTCCGCGTAGCGCAGCGCCACGCGCACCATGTCGAGCGCCTTGCCGACGATGCCCGCGAGTTCGAGCGCGACCGGCGTCGGCTGCATGCCCGAGCGCGTGCGCACGAACAGCGGATCGTCGAACAGCGTGCGCAGCCGGCCGAGCGAATAGCTGACGGCCGGCTGCGACAACGCGAGCCGCTCGCCGGCCTTCGTCAGGCTGCGCTCCTCGACGATCGCCTGGAATACGCGCAACAGGTTCAGATCGAGATGATCGACCGACGTCATCGTAGCCTCCATCATTTGCCGTATTTATTGATCCGCCAATTTTAGATCAATTTGACGGATATATAGCAGGAGACGAGACTGGGTGCTCGATACCGTGCGCTGCGCGGCCCGATTTCGCGACTCTTCCCCACGACAACGATGAGCGACATTCCCTACCAGACGATCGACACCCGTGCGTTGCACGGCCTCGCGCAACCCGACCGCATCGCGCCGGCGATGTATCACGATCCCGCGCTGTTCGAAGCCGAGCTCGAGCGCATCTTCTACCGCACCTGGATCTGGGTCGCGCACGAGAGCGAGCTGCCGAACCCGGGCGACTTCATCACGACGACGATCGGCCGCCAGCCGGTGATCGTCGTGCGCGACAAGACCGGCGAAATCAACGTGCTGCAGAACCGCTGCCGCCATCGCGGCGCGACCGTCTGCGAATCGCACAAGGGCAACGCAAAGGGCTTCACGTGCCCGTATCACAGCTGGTCGTACGCGCTCGACGGCACGCTGCGCGCGCTGCCCTACGGCGACGGCTACGAAGGCGTGTGCGAGAAAGGCGACCTGCCGCTCGTGAAGCTGCGCGTCGGCGTGTACCAGGGGCTGGTCTTCGCGAGCTTCAACGACACGATCGAGCCGCTCGAGGATTTCCTCGGCGGTGCGAAGCCGTGGATCGACCTGTTCATGAAACAGGGCGCCGGCTACCCGATCAAGGCGAACGGCGAGCACAAGTTCAAGTTCAAGGGCAACTGGAAGATCCAGCTCGAGAACACGACCGACCTCTATCACTTCCCGGTCGTGCACAAGTCGTGGATGAAGTCGATCGACGACGAGACGGCCGCCGCGATCACGAGCTTCATGACGAGCGAGGACGCGTTCTGCCGCGGGCTCGGCAACGGCCACAGCCTCGCGGTGCTGATGCCCGAGCTGATCGATCTTGACGAAGACGACGGCGCGCTGCTGCCCGAGCGCTTCGCGCCGCTCGCGGCGAAGCTCGCCGAGCGCCACTCGCCGGACGAAGTGCGGCGCATCGTGCGCTCGCTGATGGGTGTCGGTTTCAACCTGAACCTGTTCCCGAACCTCGCGCTGTCGATGGCGTTCTTCCGCGTGCTGCGGCCGATCTCGGCGAACGAAACCGAGATCCGCCACGTCGCGCTCGCAATGGACGGCGGCCCCGACGAAGCGAACCGCGAGCGGCTGCGCATTCACGAGCACTTCCAGGGCCCGTTCGGCTTCGGGAGCCCCGACGACGCGGAAGCGTGGGAGCGCGTGCAGCGCGGCGCGCACGCGGGCCCCGACGTGCCGATCCTCGTGAATCGCGGGCTGAACCGCGAGACGACCGCCGCGAACGGCGAAAAGACCGCCCATGCGACCGACGAAACCGGGATGCGCGAGGCCTACCAGCAATGGCGCAAGATGATGGAGCAGCAATGATGGACGACCGCAACGCCCTCTTTTCCGAGCAGACCTTCGCCCGCGCGGTCGAATTCGTGTGGCGCGAAGCCGAGATGCTCGACCGCCGCGACTATCGCGCCTGGCTCGACCTGTGGGATCCGGCCGGCCATTACGTGCTGCCGATCGATCCCGACACGACCGATTTCGCCGCGACGCTGAACTACGTGTTCGACGACCAGGACATGCGCGAGAAGCGCGTGCAGCGGATGGTGTCCGGCTACTCGGCGTCGGCCGCCGACGCGGCGCGCACGGTGCGCACCGTGTCGCGCTTCACGCTGGAAAGCGGCAGCGCCGGCACCGTCGAGCTGAAATCGGCGCAGGTCGTCGTCGCGTACAAGCGCGGCGTCGCGACGCTGTTCGCGGCCGACGTCACGCACAAGCTGCACGTCGATGCCGAAGGCGAGATGCGGATTGCCGAAAAGGTCGTGCGCCTGATCGACTCGACCGAAGCGCTCAGCGCGATCGGCTTCCTGCTGTGAGCCGTGGCCGGTTCGCCGCTGCAAGCGCAAAGGTGAGCCGGCAACCTTCACCTTTCCGGACGACCATGCCCACACTCGAAGTATTCCTGCCCGCCGGCCACGACGATGCACGCAAGGCCGAACTGATCGCGCGGCTCAGCGGTGCGACCGTCGATGCGATCGGTGCACCGCTCGAATCGGTGCGCGTGCTGCTCACCGAATTGCCCGCCACGCATATCGGCCTTGGCGGGCGCACCGCCGCCGACGGCGCGCCGCCGTCGCTGCCCGTGATCGTCGCGATCCTGATCGCCGGCCGCACCGATGAACAAAAGCGCGCGCTGATCGCCGCGTTGTCCGACGCGGGCGCGAACGTGCTCGATGCACCGCTGCAGGCCACGCGCGTGATCATCAAGGACATCCCGAACACCGACTTCGGCATCGGCGGCCGGACCGCGCGGGCGCTGGGGCGCTGACCATGGGCCGGGCGTCGCTCCATCATGCGCCGCGGGCGCGCCGTGATGTCCGTGATGTCCGTGATGCCTGCAATGCCCGTGACGCCCGTTGCAACCTTAACGCGATGCAGCGGCTACGACTACGCGCCCGCGAGCGGCAGCGTCACGCGGCAGTCGAGCCCGCCGCCCTCGGCCGGGCTCGCGCCGATCAGGCCGCCGTGGCGCGTCACGATGCTCTTGCACAGCGACAATCCGATCCCGTTGCCGCCGGCCTTCGACGACGAGAAGCCGTCGAACAGCCGGCCGTGCGCGCCGGCCGCGATGCCGGGGCCGTTGTCGATCGCGCGCAGCTCGGCGTGCCCGGCCACGTTCGCGGTGCCGAGCGTCAGCATGCGCGGCACGCGTTCGCAACCGGCGAACGCCTCGATCGCATTGAACGCGAGATTCAGGATCACCTGCCCGATCAGCACGCGCTCGCAACGGATCGGCAGCGGCGCATCGGCCTGCACGATCGCGACCGTCACGCCGGCATCCTTCGCACGCAGCTCGATGAAATACGCGACGTCCGCGAGGATGTCGCGCAGGTCGGCGAGCGCGACGACCGGCTCGCGCTTCACGATGAATTCGCGCACGCTCTTGATGATCAGCGCCGCATGCTCGGCCTGGCGGTCCGCGCTGCGCAGCCCCCAGATCGCGTCGTCGATCGCGCCGCGCCCGTTCAGCCGCTGCACCGCCCCTTCGATGAAATTGCGCACGGCCGCGAGCGGCTGGCTCAGCTCGTGCGCGATCACGCTCGCCATCTCGCCCATCGCGTTGTAACGGCCCGCGTGTTCGAGCATGCGCGCTTCGGCGCGGCGCGCGTCCTCGATCGCGACTTCGTCGCTCACGTCGCGGAACTGCACGAGCAGCCCGTCGAGATCGCCCTCGATCTCGACCTGCCGGCACAGGATGCGCAGCCAGCACGGCGAGCCGTCGCGCCGCACGATCCGGTAGCGCTGCGGCGCGGACGGGCACGCGGACGGCGCATCGTGCAATTGCGCGACGAGCCGGTCGCGATCGGCCTCGGAGCAGTAGTCGAGCACCTCGCCGAGCGCTTCGTCGGGCGCGAGCCCGAGCACGCGGCGGCCCGACTCGCTGATGAACTGCACGCCGCCGCGCGGCGTGACGACCGCGATACCTTCGTCGAGATCCTGCATGAATTCGCGCAGCCGCGCCTCGTAGCGGCGCAACTGCTGGCGCACCGCCTCTTCCGCGCTGATGTCGCGGAACTGCACCATCACGACGTCGCGCCCGCGCAGCGGCACGTAGGTGGCGGTCGCCTCGGACAGCATGTCGACGCCCGTGCGCGACCGGTAGCACCATTCGTACACCTGCGGCCCGTCGACGAGCGCGCGATCCCACGCGCTCACGGCGATCTCGCGCTGGTATTTCGGCTCGGGACGCGTCATGTCCGGCGCCTTCAGCGGCAGCAGTTCCTCGACGGAAAAACCGAGCGCGATGCACGCGGCGCGGTTCGCCCACACGATCGCCTTCGTCTGCGCATCGTGCAGCAGCACGCAGGTGGTCAGCGCGTCGAGCAGCCGGTGGAAATCGTCTTCGTCAGGGAAACTCATGATCGGCTTCGGATGAAGGCGCGCGGCGTCGCGCAGCCGGAAATCCAACATAGCACCGGCGCGCGCCGATCGCATCTGAAGATTTCTTTAGGCCGGCACGGAACCTCACCAGTCGCGCGGCCCAACGCACCAATTGCTGCGTGTTTTCGGCGTTTCTAGACTGGTTGCATCGTCGTGTTGCCACCCGAGACAGCACGCATGCCGCCCCGCATCCGAACCCCTATCCGTCCAGGAGACAACCATGCCGCAAGCCGCCCTCGCCATCGAACCCGCGCCGTCCTCCCAGCCCGTGGCAGGCACCGCGGCCGCGCGGTTGTCGCCGCTCGACGCCGTGATCGAAACCGTCGCCGCGCGCCGCGACGAATTCGATCGCCTGTCGCACGTGCCGCGCGACGTGATCGCGCTGTTCAGGCAGGCCGGCATCTATCGCGCGGGCACGCCGCGCCGCTTCGGCGGTGACGCGCTCGCGCCGACCGCCTTCCTCGACACGATCGAACGGATCGCGACCGCAGACGGCTCGGCCGCCTGGGTCGCGAGCTTCGGCTCCGCGAACGTCTATCTCGCCGCGCTGCCGCTCGAGACCCAGGCCGAGCTGTACGCGAGCGGCCCCGACCAGGTGTTCGCGGGCGGCCTGTTCCCGGTGCAGCCGGCGCAGGCCGCGCCGGGCGGCTGGCGCGTGAACGGCACGTGGAAATTCGCGAGCGGCTGCAAGGGTGCCGACTGGCTTGGCGTCGGCATCGCCGTGCCCGGCGCGCAGGACGCCGCGCCGAACAAGCCGCGCACGGCCGTGTTCCGCGCGGCCGATGTCGAGATCGTCGAGAACTGGAGCGTGGTCGGCATGCAGGGCACCGGCAGCCACGACCTGCGCGTCGACGACCGCTTCGTGGCCGAAGCGTGGACCTTCGTGCGCGGCGGCGAGCCGACCGTCGACGAGCCGCTGTACCGCTACCCGACCGTCGCGTATGCGGCGCAGGTGCTGGCCGTCGTCAATCTCGGCCTCGCGCGCGCGGCGCTCGACGTCGCGAACCGCATGTCGGGCGGCCGGCAGACGACGACCGGCGCGCCGCGCCTCGCCGATCGCGCGTATTTCCGCATCGAGCTCGCGAAGGCCGAAGCCCAACTGCGCTCGGCACGCGCGTTCTTCTACGACGCAACCGACACGGTGTGGCAATCGATCCTCGCGGGCAATCCCGTGACGCCCGACCAGGTCAGCCTGCTGCGGCTCGCGGCCACGCATATCGCACGCGAAGGCGCGAGCGTCGTCGAACGCGCGTACCGCCTCGGCGGCACGGCGGCGATCTATCGCACGCATCCGCTTCAGCGGCTGCTGCGCGACGCGATGGTCGTCACGCAGCACGCGTTTCTCGCGGAAGGCAACTTCGACGGCGCGGGCGCGGTATTCACCGGCGTCACGCCGTTTCCCGGCTACCTGTAACCCGCGCAACCCGCGCCCGGGCGGCGCTGCTTCCCGAACGCGCATGGCGCCGATGCCGAAGCACCGCTACCGGCCGGCGCATGCGCCCAACCGTTTCCCCTGGAGAACCCGAGATGTCCGATTCGAATCCGCTGCCGCTGCGTGTCCTGTTCTGCTGCGGCGTGTCGCAGAACTTCTTCGACCTGCCGCGCGAGAAGATCGGCGAAGTGTGGCAGGCGTACGGCGCGATGCTCGCCGCCGTCGAGGCGATGCCCGGCGTGCGCGTGCTCGGCGTGATGGACGACGACCGCCTCGTGGTCGGCCAGGCCGACGGCGCGCCGTGGACCTTCTACATCATGGCCGACGTCTCCGATTTCGACACGACGGTCGCCGTGTGCAACCTGTATCGCACGACGCCGGTCGGCGAATACAACCTGTGGCGCTACGGCAAGATCGAAGCGCGGGTCGGCCGCGCGCTGACCGTGCCGCCGGCCGCGAAACCCGCGTCGTGAGGCGCGCGATGACCGACCTGTCTCCCGGCTCGTCCCCCGGCCCGATCGACGCACTCGCGCAGCGCGTGGCGGCGCTCGACGCCGAGCGCGCGGTGCGCGCGACGATGACGCGCTACATGGCGCTGTGCGACGTGCCCGAGGATGCCGGCGACGGCCCGCGGCTCGCCGGCCTGTTCACACCCGACGCCGTGTGGGAAGGCATCGGCCCTCAATACGCACAGAAGTTCGGCCGCCTCGAAGGCACGGCCGCGATCGTCGCGATGCTGGGCCGCTACCTGCCGCCCGATCCGCATTTCTCGGCGAACCTGCACTTCCTGACGTCGGAGTCGATCGAGATCGGCGCCGGCAACACGAGCGCGCGCGGCCGCTGGATCATGCTGCAGGCGTCGCGCTACGCGAACGGCACGGCCGAGCTGATCGCCGCGCGGCTGACCGTCGATTTCATGCCGGCCGGCGACGGGGCGACCTGGCTGATCCAGCACTTTCGCACCGAACGCGTGCTCGACGGCCCATGGCCGCTCGCCGCCGCGCCACGGCCCTGATGCTTTCCACCGCTTCCGCACGATATCGACCATGACAGGCTTCATCGACACCTTAACGCTCGGCGGCCCGGGCCCCACGATCGCGATCAAGGACACGATCGACATCGCGGGCCATCCGACCCGCGCGGCGAGCCGCGCGCTCGCCGATGCTCCGCCGGCCGCGCAACATGCGGACGTCGTCCGCCTGCTGCTCGACGCGGGCTGGCAGATCGCCGGCAAGGCGAACATGCACGAGCTCGCGTTCGGCATGACCGGCATCAACGACTACACGGGCACGCCCGTCAATCCGCAGGATGCGGCGCGCATCCCGGGCGGCTCGTCGAGCGGTTCCGCGTCGCTCGTCGGGCTCGGCGCCGTCGACGCGGCGCTCGGCACCGATACCGGCGGCTCGATTCGCGGGCCGGCCGCATGCTGCGGCGTGGCCGGGCTGAAGCCGACGTTCGGCCGCGTGTCGCGGCGCGGCGTCGCGCCCGCGGACACCACACTCGATTGCGTCGGGCCGTTCGCGCGCGACGTCCGCACGCTCGTCGCGGTGATGGCCGCGATCGCGCCGGGCTTCGATCGTGCGCAGGCGACCGCCTCCGTTGGAGGCTGCACGGTCGCGCAACTCGCCATCGAAGCCGATCCGGCGATCGCCGCCGCGCTCGATGCGGCCGTTCGCGCGTCGGGCCTGCGGTCGCATACGGTCGGGCTCGATGAAATGCCGGCCGCATTCGCGGCCGGGCTCACCGTGATCAACGCGGAAACGTCGCGTGCGTTCGGTCACCTGATCGAAACGGGTCGGCTCGGCGCCGATCTCGATGCGCGGCTGCGCACCGCCGCGACGACGACACCCGCCGCCCTCGCGGAAGCCGAAGCCGTACGCGCACGCTTCACCGCGCAGGTCGACGCCGCGCTCGAACTCGCGGACGCGCTCGTGCTGCCGACGCTGCCCGCGCTGCCGATCACGCTGCAGCAGGCGCGCGACGGTGTATCGGTGATCGCGATGTCGTCGCTGATCCGGCCGTTCAACCTGAGCGGCCATCCGGCGCTCAGCCTGCCGCTGCCGCTGGCCGGTTCGCCGCTGAAGGCGGGCCTGCAGATCGTCGGGCGCAAGGGCGCGGACGAGCGGGTCTGCGCGATCGCGGCACACTTCGAAGCGGCCCTCGCCGCATGAACCACGAAGCGGGCGCGGCTTCATTCTTCACACGCCCGCGAACCAGGGAATCACGCACCATGTCAGATCGAGTCGTCCTCGTTACCGGCGCCGCACGCGGGCTCGGCGCCGTCATCGCCGACCGTTTCCATGCGGCCGGCTATCGCGTCGCGCTGGCCGACATCGCCGCCGACGCCATTCATGCGCATGCGCGCGAACTCGACCCGGGCGGCGAACGCGCGATCGCGCTGCCGCTCGACGTCACGTCGAAACGCGATTTCGAAGCGGCGCGCGATACGCTCGTCGCGCGCTGGGGCACGATCGACGTGCTCGTGAACAACGCAGGCGCATCGAAGGTCGTGCCCGCGATGGAGATCACGGCCGAGCAGTTCGACCAGGTGATCGACGTGAACCTGCGCAGCGTGCTGTTCGGCTGCCAGGTGTTCGGCCAGTATTTCGCGGAACGTGGTGCGGGCCGCATCGTCAACATCGCATCGCTCGCCGGCCAGAACGGCGGCTCGGCGACGGGCGCGCACTACGCGGCCGCGAAGGGCGGCACGCTGACACTGACCAAGGTGTTCGCGCGCGATCTCGCCGCGCGGGGCGTGACCGTCAACGCGATCTCGCCGGGCCCGCTCGACCTGCCGATCGTGCATGAAAGCGTCGCACCGGAGAAGCTGCGCCAGGTGCTCGCGAGCCTGCCGGGCGGCAAGCTCGGGCCGGCCGGTTTCGTGGCGGATGCGGCCGTGCTGCTCGCGTCGGGCGACGCGCACTTCGCGAACGGCGCGTGCTGGGACATCAACGGCGGGTTGTATATGCGCTGAGCGGCGGGCTGCATCGCTTGTGCTGCGCCGAGCGGCGCAGCGCGCAGGACTCGTGCGGGGCTCGTGCAGGACTCGTCCGGTACTCGCGCAGGACACGTGTGAGACTCGTGCGGGCATGCCAACGTCGGCGGGCCCGCAGCCCCCTATCGCGACGGCTCCCCGTCGTCGCCCCACACGACCATCACGTCCCGCACGAGCGCGGCGATCGACGTCGCGCCGAGCTTCTCCTTGATGCTCGCGCGATGCACGTCGACGGTCTTCACGCTGATCGACAGATCCGACGCGATCTGCTTGCTGCCCTTGCCGTCCACCACGCCGCGCAGCACTTCCTTCTCGCGCGCGGTCAGCGCATCGAGCCGCTGGCGCAGCTCGCGGTGGCGCTGGCTTACCGCGTGCCGCTGCTGCGCGAGCCGCAGCGCGCGCTGCACGCGCTCGAGCATCTGCTGCGAGTTGTACGGCTTCTCGACGAAATCGATCGCGCCGTTCTGCAGCGCACGCACGGACATCGGAATATCGCCGTGCCCGCTGACGAAGATCACCGGCAGCGTCGCGCCCCGCGCGTTCAGCTCGGCCTGCACGTCGAAGCCGCTCTTCTCCGGCATCCGCACGTCGAGCACCAGGCACGCGGGCAGGTTCACGTCGAAGCGCGCGAGAAAATCCGCGGCGTTCGCGAACCCCTCGGACGCGATCCCGACCGATTCGAGCAGCCAGGCGAGCGACGTCCGCATGCCGCTGTCGTCGTCGACGATGTATACGATCGGTGCGGGTGACGTCATCGCGGGGGTCTCGCTGAATATCGGTATGGGTATCGCACGCGCAGCATACGGGGCCGGTTGCCGGCGCGTCGCGCACGTCGTTCGCTGGGGATGCGCGGCACATCATAACGAGCCGAAAACCCGCTGAAAACCCCTTCTCGGGCCGCACGAACGCACATTCCCGGTTTTTTTCGCGCGTCGCGCCGCGTACCTAGGTAGAACCTTTAGACGCGTTGGCGAGAACGCCATCTCCATCGTCAATCGTGCGAATGGTCGTCCGCCTTTTCGCGACGTACGCTTGGGTCATCGTCGGCGATCAGGCGCTGCATCCGCAGCGCCGCGCGATCGCCGCTCTCGTCCAACCAGGAGCGCCCATGTCTTCCACGACCGATATCCAGCGACCGGCACGCGTCGAGCCGACCGACGCGCAGAAGGCCTTCCGGCAAGCGATGGCCCACCTCGGCGCGGCCGTCAACGTGATCACCACCGCCGGGCCGCACGGCCGCTGCGGGATCACCGCGAGCGCCGTGTGCTCCGTCACCGACACGCCGCCGACGCTGCTCGTGTGCCTCAACCGGTCGAGCGCGATGCATGCGACGTTCGAACGCAATCGCCACGTCTGCATCAACGTGCTGCCGGCCGAACACGAACAGCTCGCGCGGCACTTCGCGGGGCTCACCGAGCTGCCGATGGACCGGCGCTTCGAACTGCCCGTGTGGGATCGCGGCGAGCAGGACGTGCCCGTGCTGCGCGACGCGCTCGCGAGCCTGCAGGGCACGATCGCCGACATGAAGGAAGTCGGCTCGCATTCGGTGATGTTCATCGAGGCGACGTCGATCCGCGTGCGCGACGACGGCGACAGCCTGATCTACTTCGGCCGTGCGTTTCATCGCGTATCGCGCACGGCGTGCGTGCGGTGAATCGCGCGTGACTACGCGGCGGCCCGCAACGCGCGCTGCCCGGCCGCGAGCGCGGCACCCGCGAACAGCGTCAGCGCCGAATACACGAGCCCGCGCGCGAGCCCCGCGCTGTCCGACACCCAGCCGATCGCGACCGGCCCGGCGATCTGCCCGAATGCGAAGACCGTCGTGAACGCGCTGATCCCTTTCGCCCAGCCGTCGGGCGGCAGGTTGTGGCGCACGAAGGCCGTCGTCGACGCGACGGCCGACAGGAACGTCGCGCCGAACAGCACGCCCGACGCGAACGCGGCAACCGGATGCACGAACATCGCCGGCATCAGCGTCGCGATGCCGAGCAGCGCGTTGAGCACGGCCAGCGCCTGGCCGCCGCGCATCCGGTCGAGCAGCCCCGACCACAGCCGTGCCGAGACGACGGTCGCGACGCCGAGCATCACGTAGAACGCGGCGACCACCGTGCCGCTCATTCCCGCGCCGCGCAGCAGCGCGACGATGAACGTCATGTAGCCGATGTAGCCGACGCCGAACAGGCCGTAGCCGGCCAGCGCGAGGGCGAATCGCACGGGGCTCGCGGTCGCCGCCGGCACCGCACCGTCGCGCGGCGCGGCGGGTGCCGCGTGCACGCGCTCGATGCGGCGCGCGGCCGACACGGCCACCGCCGAGAACAGCGCACAAGCGCACGCGAGCGCGAACCACGCGGGCTGCCAGCCATGTACGCCCTGCGCGAGCGTCGCCGGCACGAGCAGCGACGAAACGACGATGCCCCATCCGGTGCCGCCGTAGTAGAGGCCGAGCAGCAGGCCCGCATCACGCGGCGACGCCGACGCGAGCCGCGCGGCCAGCACGCCGCCGCTGATGAAGATCAGCGCACTGCCGACGCCGGTCGCGAGCCGCTGCACGAGCAGCGCGTGCGTGCCGGACGTGAGCCCGCACGCGGCCATCAGCAACGCGGTCAGCACGCACCCGGCCGCGAGCAGCGTGCCCGCGCGCCAGCGTCGCGACAGCAACGGAAACGCGAGCGCACCGATCAGGTAACCGGCCGCGTTCGCCGTGTTCAGCGCGCCCGCTTGCGCGAAGGTCCAGCCGAGATCGGCCTTCATCGGCGGCAGCAGCAGCGCATACGAAAAGCGCGCGAGGCCGAGCGCGATCGCGCTGCCGAGCGACAGGCCGATCGCGAGCCGCCACGCGGCCATGCGATCGGGGTCACGTTCGGGGGTATGGCGGGTCGCGCCGGTGTCCGGCTGCGACGGGCCGGCAGGCTCCGGTTGCGGCGCTGCGCGCATCGCGTGTCTCCTTTGTCGTTCGAAGCCGGGGGAGTCGACGCGACGGAACCGGCGTTTCGCACGCGCCGGTCCCGACTGTCCGTCGAGGCTTCCGATTCTGTCGACCGATCATACTTGAGCCGTCACGGGCAAGCACGCGTGGAAGGACGGCAGCCGCTTGCCGGCGCTAGCGCGGCAATCCGGCCATGAAGGCCGTCAGCAACGCACGCCCCTCCGGCCACTGCGCCAATCCCGCTTGCGCATTCAGGTGGCCGCGCGGGCCGAGCCGCAGCGGCGTCGCGCCACGTGCGCTCGCCCATGCGATACCGCGCCCGGACGGGTCGTACCCGTCGTCCGAACTGGCGATCGCCAGCACCGGCAAACCGCCGAAATCGCCGCCCGGCACGTTCGCGAACGCACGCGCCGCGGCCGGAAAACGCGGGCCGCCCGGATCGGGCACCGCAACGAGCCAGGCGCCGCGCACGACACGCGCCGACGCCGCGCGCCAGTGCGCGAACAACAGGCACCCCAGCGAATGGCAGATCAACACCGGCGGCGCCGCGGCTTGTGCGACGGCTTCATCCAGCGCCGCCATCCAGTCGCGCAGGTCGGGGGCATCCCATGACGCGGGCGCCATGCGGATCGCGCCCGGTATCGCGGCCTCCCAGTGGCTCTGCCAATGATCCGGTCCCGAGTTGCCGATCCCCGGCACGATCACGATCGTTTGGTCCATCTCCGTCTCCATGAACAGGCGAGCGCTCAGTCTCGTCTGCCGGAAACCGGCCGGGAATGGCAAGTCATCGGTTATTGAGACAATATGCCGATGAATTAACGGAGCGGGAGAACGGACATGTCGAATGGAGAGCTCGATCGCCTGGATCTTTCGATCCTCGAGGCACTACAGGAAAACGCGCGGATGCCGCTGTCCGAGGTGGGCCGGCGCATCGGGCTGTCGCAGCCTGCGACGTCGGAGCGCGTCAAGCGGCTGGAAGAACGCGGCATCATCGCCGGCTACGGCGCGCGAATCGACCCGGCGGCGCTGGGGTTGGGGATGATGGCCATCATCCGGCTGAAGACGACGCACGAACACATCAAGCCCGCGCTGCGCGCATTCGCCGAGATGCCGCACGTCATCGAGGTTCACCGGATGACCGGCGAGGATTGCTTCTTGCTGAAGGTACTCGTGCCGACACCGGGACAACTGGAAACCATCATCGACGCGATTGCCCGGTTCGGCGCGGTCACGACGTCGCTGGTGCTCCGCTCCGAGCCGGCCAAACCGCTCGGCAAGGCGCTGCTCGGCTGACACGGCATCGGGCCGCCGACACGCCCGCGCCGACCGGCGATGCATCCGTACGCAGCGCTGCCGCGCACGACGTCGGTCGCCACGATCGAGGCCATCGAATTCCCGATAAAAATTCGCCGAATGCAATACATCGATTCCGATTCATTTCATTGAAAAAATGACATTGAATCCGTCACTCTCTTTACCCGCTTTTTACCGCACGCGCCTCGTCAACCCCTGTTGTTTAGCACGCAGAGGCTAAAATCCTTGCAACGCATTGCATTCGTAAATTCGTCAGACTAATATCAACGCCACTCATCCGGCATTCACGAAATGCCTGATGAGGAGTGGCAACTTTTTAGCCGCGCTTTCATGTTGAAACACTCATGTTCACCACAGGAGAATTGACATGCAGGACACCCAGCAGATCGAATTGCTTGACTGGATGCAGGAAGACACGCACCCCGAGGCCATCGACATGATGGTCGAGGACGCCGTGGTGCCGTTCGGCACCGCGCTCTGGCCGGTCTGAGCGGGCCACCCGTTCTCGCGGAAGGGCCGCGGCCCTTCCGCCGCTTCCGGAGACACGCATGCTGAACCTGCACCGCGCACTCGGCTTCCACCCCGCGCTGCGCGACAAACTGGCGCGCGGCGAATCGGGAAAACTGCTGGTCGGTCACGACACCCGCAACCGCGACATCGCGTTGCGCGCATTTGCCGCCCTGCCCGATTCACTCGACGCCACGACCCTCTGCCTCGAAAGCACCCCGCCCGCCGATATCACCGCCGCACTCGATGAAGCCGACCTGTTCGTGCTGCTGTACGACTCGTCGTGCCTGCCGACACCGTCGCCGAGCGGGCCGCCGTTCCTCGCCGCGATCCGCCCGGCGATCGTCGAGCACTGGAGCAAGTCGGTGCTGTTCAAGGATTACGGCCCGCATCTCGACGAGGCGTTCGCCGAATCGCTCGACGACATCGCGGCTCGCAACGGCCGGCTGATCGACGCGGCCGCGCGCGCATCGCAGATCCGCTTCATCGACGAAGCCGGGAACACGCTGACGGGCTCGCTCGCGCCGGACCAGAAATGGACGAGCGTGGACGGAATGGGCAACCTCGACGTCGTTCCCGGCGAGATCGCGACGCACGTGACCGATCTCAACGGCACGATCGTCTTCAGCGGCACGTTTCTCGGCACCGTGCCGTTCGCGATCAAGTACAAGGTGGCCGAGCGGCTCGCGACGCTGCAGGTCGAGAACAGCACGATCGTCGGTTTCGATACCGACGACACGGGCTTCCGGCGCGATTTCTCGGCCTATCTCGACCGGCATCCGAATCACCGGCGGATCGAGGAATTCGGCATCGGCACGAACCTCGGCATTCGCGGGCTGTACGGCCGCAACGCGGGGTTCGAGGAACGTCATCCGGGCCTGCACCTCGGGCTCGGCGGCGGCGAAAACGGCAGCCACCATCTCGACCTGATCTTCGCGCGCGGCACGCTCGCGCTCGACGACCGGATCGTGTTCGACGGCGCGTTCGCCGTCTGATTCGGCCGTTGCGCGCTCAGGCTCCGGCGGCAGGTGTGTCGCCGAGCCACTTGAACATCACGAGGCAATCGACGAACCCGAGCCGCGCGTGACGATATGCACGCGGCAGGCGCCCGACGATTTCAAATCCCAGCTTCTGCCACAGCGCGACCGCCACCTCGTTCGTCGAGACGACCGAGTTGAACTGCATCGCGAGGAAACCGCGCTCGCGCGCAACCTGCTGCGAGTGCTCGCACATCAGGCGCGCGACGCCACGGCCGCGCGCGGCCTCGCTCACCATGTAGCCGCAATTGCACACGTGATTGCCGGGGCCGGCCGCGTTCGCCTTCAGGTAGTACGAGCCCAGTACCACGCCGTCCTCCTCGGCGATCCACGTGCAGAGCGGCGCATCGAGCCATAACGCGCGCGCCGCTTCGGGTGTCGCACCGGGATCGAATGCATAGGTTTCCTGAGCAGCGACGATGGCGCGATAGGTCGGCCAGAAGCGCGGGAAATCGTCGTCGGTCATCGGGCGAATCGTGATCATGCGGGGTCTCTCTTGACTGGAATGCCGGCAGGACAGCCGGCGATCGCGGCGTGATTCAGGAACGGCTGCCGTCCCGTTGCGCCGCGCTGCGATACGCGCCCGGCGGCACGCCGTACCAGCGCTTGAACGCCTGCGAGAAACTCGACAGGTCGCTGAAGCCGAGCCGCTCGGCCACTTCCGCGAGCGACAGGCGTGCGTCGCCGAGCAGCGTCTCGGCCATCGCGCCGCGCGCCTGCGCGAGCAGCGCCCGGAACGTCGTGCCCTCCTCCTGCAGCCGGCGCTTGAGCGTGCGCGGGCTCGTGTTCAGCAGCCGCGCCATGTCCTCGAGCGAGAACGGCGCGGGGCCGGGCGTCGCGCCCAGGTACTGGCGCACCATCTCCGACGTGCCCACCCGCGCGCGCCGCGCTTCGAGCAATTGGCTGCACATCTGCTCGCACATCGACACCGTCAGCGGATTCGCGTGCGGCAGCGGCCGGTCGAGCAACGCGCGATCGAACGCGAGACTGTTCGCGCGCGCCGAAAAAACCGGCTCGACGCCGGCGATGCGCGGCACCGGCGCGGACGGCGTGCGCGTCGCCTGCACCGTGAAGCGCGACAGCTCGAATGCGTCGCCGCCGATTTCCCGCAGCAATACGGCCGCCGCCGTCATGTCGCGCTCGACGAGGAACCGGCTCAGCGCGCCATCGAGTTCCGGCGCGCCGAAACTGAGCACGCACGTGCTGTCCTCTTCACGATACGTGATCACGGTGAATGCGTAGGTGAGCGGCAGGAAGCGCATCGCCAGCGCGAGCGCGTCGCGCGCGGTCGCACTCGCGATCAGCCCGTAACCCCACACGCCGTACGCGGAGAAGTGGTAGCGCAGGCCGACCTCGAACCCGAGGCCCGGCGCGCGCCCGAGCGCGCGCAGCAGGTTGCCGGTCAGCCGCAGTTCCTGCGCGGCCGTCACCTCGACCTTCGGATCGTCGAGCTGCGCGTTGGCGAGCCCCGTGCCGGCCAGCAGCGTCGCGTGCGGCACGCCGCGTTCGTCGCCGAAATCGACCAGCAGCCGGGCGCTGGCCGGACTCCGGGTGAAATCCCAGAAGCTCATGCGGAGAAACCCTCGAAGCGCCGATTTGGCCCAAATACTAAAACAATTGTCCCGAAGCAGCATTGGTGTTTTCCCATGCGGCCAGCACCATCGGCGTCATCCAGTCGTCGCCCGAACGACGCCAATGCCCTCCGGAGGAGACACCATGCGACGCAGTCGCCCGACCGATCCCGCAGCCCGCTTCGCACGCCGGCGCGCCGTGCTTGCACGAACCCCTGCCCCTGCCCGGCCCCGCGCCGGCCGCCCGTGCGCGCTGCCGCGCCCCGCCTGATCCGTCGACCATCGGAGGATGAACCCATGAGCAGGACTTTCGACTACATCGTCGTCGGCGGCGGGTCGGGCGGCTGCGTCGTCGCCGGGCGGCTGACCGAGGCCCCGGCCGTGACCGTCTGCGTGCTCGAGGCCGGCGGCCGCGGCGACGGCACGCTCGTCAACGTGCCGACCGGCGCGGTCGCGATGATGCCGACCCGCGTGAACAACTGGGCCTTCGACACGGTGCCGCAGCACGGCCTCGGCGGGCGCATCGGCTACCAGCCGCGCGGCAAGGCGCTGGGCGGTTCGTCGGCCATCAACGCGATGGTCTATATCCGCGGCCATCGCGTCGACTACGACGGCTGGGCCGCGCTCGGCAACGAAGGCTGGGCCTACGACGACGTGCTGCCGTACTTCCGCCTGAGCGAGCACAACGAGCGCTTCGACGATGCGTGGCACGGCCGCGACGGCCCGCTGTGGGTGAGCGACCTGCGCACCGGCAACCCGTTCCATGCGCGCTACCTGGAAGCCGCGCAACAGGCCGGCCTGCCGCTCACCGACGATTTCAACGGCGCGCAGCAGGAAGGCATCGGCATCTACCAGGTCACGCAGAAGCACGGCGAACGGTGGAGCGCGGCGCGTGCGTACCTGTTGCCGCACATCGGCCGCCGCGACAACCTGACGGTCGAGACCCACGCGCAGGTGCTGCGCATCCTGTTCGACGGCACGCGCGCGACCGGCGTCGAAGTCCGGCAGCACGGCGAGGTCCGCACACTGCGCGCGCGGCGTGAAGTCGTGCTCGCGGCCGGCGCGCTGCAAACGCCGCAACTGCTGATGCTGTCGGGCGTCGGCCCGGGCGGCGAGCTCCGGCAACGGGGCATCGCGGTGCACGCCGACCTGCCCGGGGTCGGCCGCAACCTGCAGGATCATCCGGATTTCATCTTCGGCTACCGTACGCGCAGCGTCGATACGATGGGCGTATCCGCGCGCGGCGGCGTGCGCATGCTGCGCGAGCTCGCGCGCTTTCGCCGCGAACGGCGCGGCATGCTGACGTCGAATTTCGCGGAAGGCGGCGGTTTCCTGAAGACCCGCGCGGACCTCGACGCACCGGACATCCAGCTGCACTTCGTCGTCGCGCTCGTCGACGATCACGCGCGCAAGCTGCACGCCGGCCACGGGCTGTCGTGCCACGTGTGCCTGCTGCGGCCGCGCAGCCGCGGCTCGGTCACGCTCGACAGCGCCGATCCGCTCGCGGCGCCGCGCATCGACCCCGCGTTCTTCGACGATCCGCGCGACCTCGACGACATGGTCGCGGGCTTCCGGCTCACGCGACGGCTGATGGAAGCGCCGGCGCTCGCCGGCTGGACCACGCGCGACCTGTTCACCGCGAACGTCGACACCGACGATGAAATCCGCGACGTGCTGCGGCGGCGCACCGACACCGTGTACCACCCGGTCGGCACGTGCCGGATGGGGCACGACGCGCTCGCCGTCGTCGATCCGCAGTTGCGCGTGCGCGGCCTGCAGGGGCTGCGCATCGTCGATGCGTCGGTCATGCCGACGCTCGTCGGCGGCAACACCAACGCACCGACGATCATGATCGCCGAGAAGGCCGTCGACCTGATCCGCGGCGTGTGCCGCACGCCCGCGCGGCCGCAGCGCGAAACCGTCAGGACAGCGACGGATACCGTTCCCGCTTCGCGCGCCGCGCACGAAGCCGTCCAGCCGGAGGAGACCCGCCATGTCGTCGCGTGACGCTGCCCACCTGACCGAATCCGCCGCACCGCTCGCGGCGATCATCATCGGCGCCGGCTTCGCCGGCATCGGCATGGCCATTGCGCTGCAACGTGCCGGCATCCACGATTTCGCGATCGTCGAGCGCTCGCACGACGTCGGCGGCGTGTGGCGCGACAACAGCTACCCGGGCGCCGCGTGCGACGTGCCCTCGCACCTGTACTCGTTTTCGTTCGAGCCGAATCCGGCCTGGTCGCGCGTGTTCGCACCGCAGCCCGAGATCCATGCGTACCTGCAGCATTGCGCGCGCAAGTACGGCCTCGCGCGCTACCTGCGCTTCGGCGCCGACGTCGCGCATGCGCGTTACGACGAAGCCGCCGCGCTGTGGCGCGTCACGCTCGCCGACGGCACGACGCTCAGCGCCGCCGTGCTCGTCAGCGGCACCGGGCAGCTGAGCCGCCCCGCGATGCCCGACCTGCCCGGCATCGACACGTTCCGCGGCCGCGCATTCCACTCCGCGCACTGGGATCACGACTACGCGCTCGCCGGCAAGCGCGTGGCGGTGGTCGGCACCGGTGCGTCGGCGATCCAGTTCGTCCCCGCGATCGCCGGCGACGTGCAGCGCCTGACCGTATTCCAGCGTTCGCCGGCCTACGTGATGCCGCGCCCCGACCGTGCGTACCGTCCGTGGGAGAAGGCGCTGTTCCGCACGCTTCCGTGGGCGATGAAGCTGCATCGCGCATCGATCTACCTGCGCTACGAATCGCGCGCGATCGCGTTCACGCGCCTGCACCGGTTGATGAAGGTCGCGGTCGGCCGGCCGTTCCGCAAGCTGCTCGCGCGCGACGTGCCGGACGCCGCGTTGCGCGCACGGCTCACACCCGACTACCCGATCGGCTGCAAACGCATCCTGCTGTCGAGCGACTACCTGGCCGCGATGAGCCGCGACAACGTCGAACTCGTCACGCAGCGGATCCGGCGCGTGACGGAGAGCGGCATCGAGACTGTCGACGGCGTGCATCATCCGGTCGATGCCATCGTCTACGGCACGGGGTTCGCGGCGACCGAGTTCCTGTCGCCGATGCGCATCACGGGCCGCGACGGGCTCGACCTGAACGACGCATGGCGGCGCGGCGCGCAGGCGTATCTCGGGCTTACCGTGCCCGGTTTCCCGAACTTCTTCATGCTGTACGGCCCGAACACCAATCTCGGCCACAACTCGATCGTCTACATGCTCGAAAGCCAGATCGCGCACGTGATGCGCTGCCTGCACGCGATGCGGCGCGACGGCGCACGCGAGATCGACGTCGACGCGCGCCGCTACCGGCGCTTCAACGCGCATGTGCAGCAGCGGCTCGAAGGATCGGTGTGGAACAGTTGCAAGAGCTGGTATGTCGATGCATCGGGACACAACAGCACGAACTGGCCGGGCTTCACGTTGACCTACCGGTGGATCACCCGCTTCACCGGGATGTCCGCCTACCGTTTCACGCATCCGGTGCCCGAATCGGTTGCCCCGACACGCGACGTCGTGGTCGCGCCGCCCGCCGGCCCGCTGGAGGCGCTCACGGCCGCCTCGCTGCGCGGTTTCCTGCGCGTGGCGTTCCGGCCGCTGATCGGGCCGCCGTTCGGTGCACGCATGCAACGCCGCGTCGTCGCGCTGCTGTCGCCGCTGATGCCCGGCACGGGCGGCACGCTGCGCTACCGCACGCACGCGCACCGCGTGCCGGTCGAAGTGGTTGCGCCGAAACGCGGCGACACGGGCGGCGCGATCCTCTATCTGCATGGCGGCGCATTCTGCCTCGGCGGGCCGCATACGCATCGCGGCGTGACGACGCGGCTCGCGAACGACGCCGGCCTGCCGGTGTGGGTGCCCGATTACCGGCTGGCCCCCGAGCATCCGAGCCCGGCCGCGCTCGACGATGCGCTGGCCGTCTATGACGCGATGCGCGCGCAGGGTCACGCGCCGCACCGGATCGCGATCGCGGGCGATTCGGCCGGCGGTGCGCTGGCGCTGGCACTGGCCATCGCGCTGCGCGAGCGCGGCGAGCCGGCCGCCGCCGCGTTGCTGCTGATCTCGCCCGTGACCGATCCCGCGCTCGGCGGCGCGACGCTGGCTTCGCGCCGCCACGACGATCCGATGATCCGCCGCGGCTGGCTCGAGCAAGGGCTGCGCTGGTATCACGGCGCCGGTTCGGCGGCGGGCCGCGGCCCGCTCGATACCGACCTGCACGGCCTGCCGCCGATGCTCGTCCAGGCCGGCGACCAGGAAGTGCTGCTGTCGGACGCGCAGCGGCTGGCCAGTCACGCGCAGGCCTGCGGCGTGCCGTGCCGGCTGGAGATTCATGCGGCACGCTGGCATGTGTTTCATCTGCAGTCGTTTTACCTGCGCTCGGCGCGGGACGCGTTGCGCACGCTGGCGGAGTTTGCGTCGGCACGCGTTGCCGCGACGGCATGACGATGCAACGGTAACGCACGAGGATTTTCCGGCGGACGCACCGCGCGACGCGCCCGCCGTCGGACTGTTCGCGCACTTGCTTCACGTCCCACTCATGGCGTGTGCCCTCGGCACGCGCCATCGACACCGGCCATTCGGCCGAATCGCCACGCCAGGTAACGGATGAAAGAATGATCTTCGTCCGGGAGCCCGTTTCGCTGCCTGCCCGTCCCGAACGTCGACGATGCCGCCTGCACGGCAACTGCCACGCATGCGGCGTCCAGTGTCGTTCCGACTCGCCAATGCGCGCACGCCCCTGCGCACACCACCCGGCAACTCGCACGACCGCCTCCTTTCTCACCCACCTTTTTTGTAGCTTATAAGTTACAATGCTCTCCAAGTTCGAACTTCTTCGCTACCAGCGCGACGATGGTCGCGAGCCCTTCACCGAATGGTTGAACGCCGTGCGCGACAAGCTTGCACAGGCCCGGATTCGCGAACGCCTGCGCCGCGTGCAGACGGGCAACTTCGGCGATTGCGAGCCTGTCGGCGAAGGCGTGATCGAACTGCGCGTCCACGTCGGCGCCGGCTATCGCGTGTATTTCGGGCGGTACGGCGGCGCACTGGTGCTGCTGCTGTCAGGCGGCGACAAAAGCAGCCAACCCGACGACATCAGGCGCGCCAGGGAACACTGGTCGAACTGGAAACGGAGGCAAACATGACCAAGCTCAAAGGTGCGGTATCGCACCACGACGCGGAAGTCGCCGAACTCGGCGCCGACCGCGAACTCGCAGTGGCCTATCTGCGCGTCGCGATGGAGTCGCTCGACGATCCCGACAACCGCGCGGCCGGCCTGCTCGCGCTGCGCACCGTCGCGGAAGCGTACGGCGGGCTCGGCGCGGTCGCGGCCGAAGCCGGCATCAGCCGCGAATCGCTGTATCGCACGCTGTCCCCCAACGGCAACCCGACGCTGAAAACGCTGCTCGCGGTGCTCAAGACCGTCGGCTTGCGCCTGTCCGTCGTCCCCGCGCAGCCGGCGCACGCGTAAGCGGCGCACGGCCCGCTCACGGCCTGACCATCCATACCAGCAGCATCTCGGCCGGCGCGGCCGTCGTCCCCGCCGGCGGATGCCCGATCGTCGGCTCGACCGCCAGCGCCTTCGCGATCGACGTCGCATCGTCGATCGTCGTCGAGCGCACGATCGTCATCAGCCGGGCCGGCCGATGCAGCGTCTCGCGATACAGCGCGCCGTACCACAGCGGCCGCATGCCGAGCGCGTCCTGCAACACGTACGGATAACGCCATAGCCGCAGCACGAGGCGGCTTTCCGGCTGGCCCGGATCGACGCGCACGAACACGCGGCGCGTGCTTTCGCCGTGCGTGTAACGCGGCAGCACCGGCAGCGCCTCGGCCGGCGCCTGCGGCAGCAGCCAGCGCAGCGCGGTGGCGGGCGACCACGGCGTCGCGCGCTGCCAGCCGGCCTGCGCGAGATGCCGGTCGAGCGTGTCCGACGTCGCGCTCCATTGCAGCGGCAGATATTCCTCGCGGTCGCCGCCGATCTCGGTGCGCCGCACCGGCACGCGCTGCCATCCGCCGCGCAGCCACTGGTCGACGGTCATCGCGACCACGTCGCCGACATGCGGGCGCGCCGCGCGGTCGAGCTGCCATTGCGCGGGAACCGTCCATACGCCGGCCGTCGCGAGCACCACGGTCACCGCGACGAGCGCGCCCCTCGGCTGCACATGCTCGTGCACGCGCCAGTACGCATGGGCACCGGCCAGCAGCGCGAACCAGGCCAGCCCGAGGCTCCAGCCGCCCAGCAGGCCCGACAGCCACGTGTCTCCGACATACAGCCGCGCGAAGCCGCCGAGCACGATCCACAGCACCACCGCGGTCACGACCGGGATCCGCCACGGCGCGGGCCGGTCGCGCGTCAGCACCCAGCCGAGGCCACTGCTTGCGAGAATCGCGAACGCGGCTTCGGCATCGGGCAGCGGTACATGCAGCGCGCCGGGCGGCAGGCTCGCGGGCGTCGCGCCGGGTACGCCCGCACCGAACGCCGGCACGAGCACGACGGCGACGCCGACGGTCGCGAGCCACCACGCGGCGGTCAGCCAGCAGCGATGGATCATCAGCCAGACGAGAAACGCGGCCGCGACGATCAGCCCCGTATCGTGCCCGTGCAATACGGCAAGCGCACGCATCACGGCGTCCACCGGCGGTGTGCGCAGGTTCTGCAGGAACGCATACAGCGCGATGTCCGCGTGCGTCAGCGGATCGTTCGCGACGACATCCTGCACGAGGCCCGCGAACAGCCACACGCAGCCGACGAACAGCAGCGCGAGCGCGGGCACCGCGCCCGGCAGGCCGCGCACGTATGCGATCGCGTCGTGCAGCCGCGCGCCGAACCGCGGCCAGCGGTGCGCGCATGCGTGCACCCCTTCGACGAGCGCACGACGCAACAGCGGCCAACCGCGCCGCAGCGCGACGCGCACGCCGATCCACACGAGCGCGACCAGCGCCGCGACCACCAGCAGGATCACGGCGACCCGCACGCTGATCGCCGCGGCCAGCGCGGTCGACGCGCCGAACACGATGCCCGGCGCGACATGCACCGGCGCCCAGATGAGTGCCGAGACGACGTTGACCGGATAGAACGACCGGCGCGGCAGCGTCGCGCAGCCGACGACGACCGGCACGACCGCGCGCACCGGCGCAAGAAAACGTGCGAGCACGATGCTTTTCACGCCATGGCGCAGCACGAACTCCTCGCCGCGCCCGTAGGCGCTCGCATAACCGAAGCGCGCCCATGCGTTGCGGATCATCCCGCGGTAGTGCCGCCCGAGCTCGTAGCTGATGCCGTCGCCGATCACGGCGCCGACTGCCGCGACGCCGATCGTCGTCCAGCCGTCGAGCGCGCCCGCGCCGATCAGCGCACCGGCCGCGAACATCACGGCGCCGGCCGGCACGACCGTGCCGATCAGCGCGATCGCCTCGGCGCACGCGGTCACGAACACGACCGCGAGCACGAGCAGCGGATGCGCGCCGATCGCGCCGATCCACGCGTGGATCGTGTCGCTCATTGCACGCTCCATGGCGAAGCGACCCGGCGTGAGAACGCCGGGCCGGCGATGGCATGGCGAGCGTTCATCGGGCGGTGCGCGTGGTCGCGCCGACGTGGCGGATCAATCGAATTCGTGCTGCCGCGCGTCGGCCTCGAGCGGCGCGTCGTGGTAGCCGACCGTCGCGATCTCCTGCAGATAGCGCGCGAGAAACGCGCCGATCGATCCGGCGGCCTCGTACTGATGCACGTGGCGAAATTCGTGGGTCAGCAGGCGGCGCGTATCCTGTCCGCGCAGCACGTACACCGCATGACCGAGCGTGAGCCCGATCGTCCCCGGCGACAACAGCCCCGTATCGCGGGCGATCGCGGCGAGCGTCGGCGTCTCCGGAAACGGCATGCGCTCGACGATCACCACGCGGATCCGCTCCGGCTGCGCGACACCCACCGTGCGCGCGTCGTCGGCCTGCGCCGGCGTCAGCGGCGCACCCTGCGCGATCCCGCGCGCCGCCTCCGCTTCGGCCCACGCGACGGCGGCGGGCAGTGCGGACGGCAGGATATCGACAAGATCGATCATCACGGGGCTCCTCGTTAGTGTCGTGGCATCGGGCACCAGTTTAGTCCCGAATCCGGACGGTTCGCGGGGCGGCTGGCGACCCGCCGCGCCGCCCGGTTCCCGCCGCCGCGATCACCCGGGAATACCCTGATTCGCGCCCGCCCCGCCGCGTACGTTTTCTCGGGAATTATTTCGTTTCAGTACACATTCGTCGAAAACCCGTCTCGAAAATTTCCCGGATGTGTACCGTTTTCGGATTCGGCGGAATATATTGATCAGAAGAACGGCCGCGGCGACCACCGGACAGCAGGGCGCGGCGTCATCCCGAAGAGGATCGCTAGATGATCAGGGTAATTCTGGCTGACGATCACGCAGTCATGCGGGACGGACTGCGTCACATCCTGGAAACGGCCGGCGGCTTCGAAATCGTCGGCGAGGCAAGCGACGGCTCGGCCACGCTCACGCTGGTCGAGCGCAGCGCCGCCGACGTGCTGCTGCTCGACCTGTCGATGCCCGCGCCGACCGGCATCGAGCTGATCCGGCTGGTGAAGCACCACGCGCCGTCGCTGCGCATGCTCGTGCTGACGATGCACGCGGAGGCGCAATACGCGGCGCGCGCGTTCAAGGCCGGCGCAACCGGGTACCTGACGAAGGACAGCGCGACCGCCGAGCTCGTGGAGGCGGTCGGCAAGGTCGCGGCGGGCGGCGTCTACGTGAGCCCGTCGGCGGCCGAAAGCCTCGCGCTCACGCTGCGCGCGCCGGCCGCGGCACTGCCGCACGAACGGCTGTCCGCGCGCGAGCTCGACGTGATGCGCCGGATCGTCGCCGGCCAGACCGTCACGCAGATCGCGACCGAACTCGCGCTGAGCGCGAAGACGGTCAGCACGTACAAGACACGGATCCTCGAGAAGATGGAACTGCCGCACGAAGCCGCGCTGGTCCGCTACGCGGTGCGCCACGACCTCGACCCCGGCGGCGACGCATGACGGCCGCCCTCCACCTTCCGCCCTCGCCCCCCGACGACGACACCGCCGACGCGTCGCGCCTGTTCATGTCGTCGCTGCCGCCGGGCCGGCGCGAACGGCGGCTCGCGCTCGCGACCGTGCTCGTGTCCGCGGTGATCTTCGCCGCGCTTGCGCCATTCGCGGGCAGGCCGCTTGCGCCGGGCTGGGCATTCATCCCCGTGTACCAGTCGGCGATCGTCGTCAACGACATGGTGACGGCCGGCCTGCTGCTCGGCCAGTACGCGATCCTGCGCGAGAAGCCGCTGCTCGTGCTCGCGGGCGGCTACCTGTTCACGGGCTTCATGGCCGGCACCCACATGCTGACCTTTCCCGGGCTGTTCGCGCCGACCGGCCTGCTCGGCGCCGGCGACCAGACCACCGCCTGGCTCTACCTGTTCTGGCACGGCGGCTTCCCGCTGACGGTCGCCGCGTACGCGCTGCTGCGCGCGGCATCGCCTGCCGCGGGCCCGATCCCGGCTCCGCAACGCCGCGCGGCGATTCCCGTGGTGCTGTGCATCGCGGCCGCGCTCGGCGCGACGGCCGCGCTCGCGCTGCTTGCGACGGCCGGCCACGACCTGCTGCCGCGCATCATGAACGGCAACCGGATGGCCGCGACGATGACGAACGCGATCACGATCGTCTGGGGGCTGAACCTGGTGGCGCTGATGCTGATGTGGCAGCGGCGGCGGCGGCATTCCGTGCTCGACCTGTGGGTGATGACGGTGCTCGTCGCGTGGCTGTTCGACATCGCGCTGTCGGCGATGCTGAATCACGGGCGCTACGATCTCGGCTTCTACGCGGGGCGCGCGTACGGTCTGGTCGCGTCCGGCGTCGTGCTGTTCGCGATGCTGTTCGAAAACGGCCGGCTGCATGCGCAGACGGTGCGCGCGCTGGCCGGCGCGCGCTACCAGCATCTGCTCGTCGTGCAGAAGAGCGCGCAGCTGAACGACGCGAACGAACGGCTCGAACAGCGCGTTGCCGCACGCACCGCGCAACTGAGCGCGTCGAACCGCGACCTGCGGCGCGAAGTCGAGGAACGCGTGCGCGCCGAGCGTGCGCTGCAGGCGTCGCGCGAGGAGCTGCGCGAGATCGCCGCGATCAGCGCGAGCGCACGCGAAGCCGAGCAGCGCCGCATCGCACGCGAGCTGCACGACGAACTCGCGCAGACACTCGCGACGCTGAAGAACGATCTGGAATGGCTGATCGATCGCGTGCCGCAGGACGATGCACTGCTGGCGCGCAAGATCGCGGCGATGCACACGCTGGCGCGCGGCGCGGTGGCCGCGACGCGCCGCATCGCGTCGGACCTGCGCCCGCTGATGCTCGACGATCTCGGTTTCGCCGCGGCCATGCAATGGCTCGTGGAGGATTTCCGGCACCGTCACGGCATCGACTGCGCGCTGCATGTCGACCCGCCCGAACTGCAACTCGACGAGCCTTACGCGACGGCGGTGTTTCGCATCGCCCAGGAAGCGCTCGCGAACGTCGCACGGCACGCGGCCGCGTCGCATGCGAACGTCGCGCTCGTGCAGGCGAACCAGGCGATCGAGCTGACGATTCGCGACGACGGCGCGGGATTCGATCCCGGCGTGCCGCGCAAGTCGGGATCGTTCGGGCTGGTCGGGTTACGCGAGCGCGCGTATCTCGTTGGCGGCACGCTGCGGATCGCGACGACCCTCGGCGAGGGGACGACGGTCGAGGTGGAGATTCCGCTGTCGCCTGCGCCTGCTGCGGTCGCGCATGGCGGGAATGGGGGGCCGAGGATTGATCGCTGATCGAGGCGGCAATGTCGGCAAATGCCGGCTGCCGCGTCGATCATGCGTCAGTGGTAGTCGTCTTCCCGTTGATGTCGCACGGCTGGAATCGTGACTTGCTCGGTCGCTTCAATCTCGAACAGCAGGACATAGCCCGACGTGCCGAAAGACACGATCAGCTCACGCAGAAACGGATTCCCATCGTCGATCTTGCGGCATGTGAACGGAAACATTCGGAGCATGGCGATACCTTGTTCGATCGCGCCCGCAGCCCGCTGCCGCTGCATCGGTATCACGTTCGAGCAGGTATCGATACATCCGTGCCAGATCCCCACGGGCCGCACGTGTATATCGGACCCGATAGATCAATCAGCCGCCGTCGCTGCTCTCGCAGCGTTCAGCATGCCTTCGAGTTCGGCCTGCACGTCGGCGGCATCGACGTATTCGCCGGTACGGCGCGCCTCGTCGCGCGATGCAAGGCCACGGGTGACAAACTCGCGCCGCAGGCGACGACGCGCGATAGCATCGCGAAGCGCCGACTCCATGAACGCAGACAACGTCTCGTTTTCCTCAAGGACCGACTCTGCCGCCTCCCGCAATTGCGGATCGACACGCAGCGCCGGCATGGTCGCGGTTTTCATCGCACACTCCATGGATTACATATGTAATCCATGGTAGCACCCCCTCCTTTACGCGTGCAGTCGGCCATTCGGCCTGACCAACGTGTCCGGGACCACAATCCGGCCGCGCCGCGCGCCTCACGCCCGCACCGCCACCATCCCCCGCTCCGAGCGGGTCCACGCGACCAGCGCGCCGAATCCGAGCAGCGCGAGACACACGATCGGCACGATCATCGGCCCGAACGCGGTGCCCGTCACCTTGCCGGCAAACGGCATCAGGTTCTGGCTGAAGAAGCCGCCGAGGTTGCCGATCGAGTTGATCGCCGCGACGCTCGCCGCCGCCCGCGCGCCGGTGAAGTAGCGCGGCGGCATCGACCAGAAGCACGGATACAGCAGCGGGATACATGCGCCGCCGAGCACCAGCGCGATGAAGCGCAGCGGCGTCGACGGCAGCACGAGGCTCAGCAGGAAGCCGAGCGCGCCAAGCGCCGCGACGATCGCGATCGTGCGCAGGATGCTCTTCGCGCGGCGCAGTTTCCCCGGCAGCCACACCAGCAGCAGCACGGCAAGCGCCCACGGCAGCATGCTCAGGAAGCCGTTCGTCGTGCTCGATACGCCGAACGATTTCACGAGCGTCGGCAGCCAGTAGGTCACGCCGTACAGCGACGTCGACATCAGCATGTAGGTCGCCGCGAACAGCATCACGCGCGGGTCGAGCAGCGCTTTCCACGGCTGGCCGTGCTCGGCCTGCGCGGGTTTCTCGCGTTCGAGCGCGGCCTCGACGATCTGCTTCTCGCGGTCGTCCAGGAAACGGGCGTCGCGCACCGACGCGGGCAGCACGCGGAACACCACGATCGCGACGATCACCGCCGGGATGCCCGTCGCCACGAACACCCACTGCCAGCCCGCGAGCCCCCACACGCCGTTCAGGCTCAGCAACACGCCGCCGACCAGCGAGCCGAGCATGTTCGCGAGCGCGCTGCCGAGCGTGAAGATGCCGAGCACCTTCGCGCGATAACTCTGCGGAAACCACAACGTCAGGTAATAGATCACGCCCGGATAGAAGCCGGCCTCGGCGATGCCGAGCACGAAGCGCAGCGCGCAGAAAGCGGGCATCGACGTCGTGAAGCCCATCAGCACCGTGATCAACCCCCACGTCAGCATGATCCGCGCGAGCCACACGCGCGCGCCGTAGCGATGCAGCGCGAGCGTGCTCGGCACCTCGAACAGCAGGTAGCCGATGAAGAACAGCGACGACGCGAGCCCGAACGCGGCTTCCGTCATCCCGAGGCTGTGCACCATCTGCAGTTTCGCGAAGCCGACGTTCTGCCGGTCGATGAACGCGATCAGGAACATCACGACGAGGATGGGCAGCAGGCGCCGCGCCATCTTCGACATGATGCGCTGTTCTTCGGCGGACGCGGGGTCCAGGGTGTCGGTAGCATTCACTTCAGGCTCCTTGCGTGAATCGGTTGCACAGCGGTTGCATGTCGTTTGAATCGGCGCCGCGCGCGACGATCGCGCGGGTGCGGGGCATGTCGGGGAAAGGAAGCGGCGGCATCAGCGCGACCGGTAGTCGTCGAGCATCGGCGCGAACATCTCGTGCCATGCACGCGGCTTCGCCTTGATCGTGCCGGCCAGGTACAGGAATTCGACGTAGTCCATCAGCTGGTTCGGCAGTACCGAGAAACGCGTGTCGGGCGCGGCGAGCATCCGCATCACGTCGTCGTGCGACACGCCGACGCCCGACGACGACGCATACAGCGCGGCCGCCGCGCGCGGGTCCTGCGCGATCAGGCGGTTCGCTTCGTCGAGCGCGCCGAGAAACGCGACGGCCAGCGCGGGGTCCGTATCGACGAGCCGCTTCGGCGCGAATACGACGTCGAGCGTCAGCGGGCCGAGCACGTCGACCGAATTCACGACGCGGTGAATGCCCGGCTGCCGCAGCTCGAGCGTCGAAAACGGCGGCGACGTGAAGTGCGCGGTCACGCCGTTCTCGCGCCGGATCAGCGCCTGCATCGCCTGCGGATGCGGCAGGTTCACGGTGATCGAATCGAGCTGCGCGAAATGCTTCGCGCCGAGCTGCCGGCTCGCGACCATCTGCAGCACGACCGCCGACAGCGACGTGCGGATGCCGGGCACCGCGATCCGGTCGGACGGCGTGAAGTCGCGCAGCGACACGAGGCCCGCGCGGTTCGCGTTCAGCGACAGCGACGTGGTGGACAGCCCGCTGATGCCGATCACCTCGACGTTCGGAATGCCGCGCGCCCGCGCCCACAGCTCGATGAAACCCGGTGCGCCGGCGCCCGCGAAATCGAGCGTGCCGGCCATCATCGCGTCGTTGACGGAATTGCCGCCGTCGAGCAGCACCCAGTCGACCGCGACGTCGCGCACGCCGTGGCGCGCCGCGTGCCGCTCGAACAGCCGCTGCTTCTCCATCACGAGCAGCGGCAGGTACAGCACCCCGAAGCCTTTCGAGATCCGGACGGTGCGCGGCTTCGCGCGCACGAGCGGCGGCGCGGCCAGCATGCCGATGCCGGCGGCGATCAATGCGCGGCGGCGCGGCGACGTCGTCATGCGCAGGCCGCCGTGCGACGGACGGCAAACGGCCACGCGAAAACCCGCGTCGCGCTGCGCCGCGCGTTCGTCGTGCCCGTGACATGCTGCATGTTGCCGTCTCCTTGAATATTTCTGGTATTAATGCCGTCCTTGCGTGCTGCATCCGGCTCGACACAGGTTATCGACCGAGTCTGAGAAAATGCTGACATCCCGGCCCCGGGAAAACCCCTAACCCACCCATCTGCGAAACGGCACCATGCGCATTCTCGTCGTGGAGGACGATGCCGAAATCGGCGCGGCGATCCGCAGCCGCCTGGCGCGGCTTGGCCATGCCGTCGATCTCGAGACCGACGGCGCGACCGCGAACGGGCTGCTGCGCGTCGAGCGCTTCGACCTCGTCGTGCTCGACGCGAACCTGCCCGGCATGGACGGCTTCGCGGTGCTGCGCAACCTGCGCGCGTCGGGCAGCACGACACCCGTGCTGCTCGTCACCGCACGCTCGGCGATCGACGACCGCGTGAGCGGCCTCGGCCTCGGCGCCGACGACTACCTGGTGAAGCCGTTCGACTACCGCGAGCTCGACGCGCGCGTGCAGGCGCTCCTGCGCCGCAACAGCGGCCACGCGAACGACGTGCTGACGCTCGGCGGCCTCGTGATCGACCGCAGCAGCCGCCTGGCGGAACTCGACGGCCAGCCGCTGTCGCTGTCGCGCCAGGAGTTCGCGCTGCTCGAAATCCTCGCGAGCCGCCCGCAACGCATCTTCTCGAAGGACGAACTGCTGAACCAGCTGTTCAGCTTCGGCAACGAGCCGACCGCGAATGCGGTCGAGCAATACGTGACACGCGTGCGCAGGAAGCTGCAGGGCAGCTCGGTCGAGATCCGTACCGCGCGCGGGATGGGGTATCAGATTGCGGCGCACTGACTGGTTCCCGAAGACGCTGTTCGGGCGCACGCTGCTGTTCATCGCGCTCGTGGTCGCGTCCGGCGCGCTCGCGCTCGCGGCGATCGCGCGCTACTACGCGGGCGTCGCGGCCGAACGAGCATACGACCAGCTGCTTGCCGGCGCCTCGATCCAGGTCGCGGAAAACCTCTACGTGCAGGGCGGCGTGCTCGCGCTGAATCCGCCGGTGGCCGCGCTGTCGACGCTGTCGCGCTACGACCTCGTCTACTACAAGGTCGTCGATTCGCGCGGCATCGTCGTGGCAGGCTACAACGATCTCGCGAGCCCCGTGACGCTCGCCGCCGCGAAACAGGGCCCGGCGTTCGCGAACGGCCTGTACCAGGGGCACCGGATCCGCACCGCGACCATCGCGCGTTACATGCCCGAGGAAAGCACGCCGGGCTGGGCGCTCGTGACCGTCGCGCAGACAACCAACGCGCGCCAGCAGCTGACCAACGACATGAGCATCAAGGTATGGACGCTGATCCTGCTGATGAGCGTGCTCGCGATCGGCGCAAGCGGCCTCGCGATCCGGCGCGGCCTGCGCCCGCTCGCGCAGATCGGCACGATCATCGCCGCGCGCGACCCGGCCGACCTGCGGCCGGTGGCCGTCGACACGCCGAGCGAGATCGACGCGATCATCGGCTCGATCAACGGATTGATACACCGCCTGGCCGAACGCATCAACGCGATGCAGCGCTTCATCGCCGACGCCGCGCACCAGATGCGCACGCCGCTCGCGCGGCTCGACGCGCAGATCGAACTGCTCGACGGCGAATCCGATCCCGCGCGCCACGCGGCACGCCTCGACGCGCTGCGCGCGACCAGCGCGGACGTCGGTCGCCTCACGGGCCAGTTGCTCAATCACGCGATGGTGATCCATCGCATCGAGGCCGTGCCGCTGCAACCGGTCGAACTCGTCGCGCTCGCGAAGGACGTGCTCGGCCGCACGATTCCGCTCGCGGGCGAGCGCGATGTTGCCGTGGCGTTCGCGAGCGATGCGCCGCTGGCGTGGATCGACGGCGACGCGATCAGCCTGCAGGAAGCGCTGTCGAACGTGCTGCACAACGCGCTGCTGCACGGGCATGCGGACGACATCGTCGTGTCGGTCGCAACCGCCGGTCACACCGACGGCGCGATCACGCTGACCGTCACCGACAACGGCCGCGGCATCCCGCGCGAGCACTGGGACGCCGCGTTGCAGCCGTTCGTGCGGATCGCGCCGGACGGCAGCGAGCGGCGCACCGGGTCGGGCCTCGGGCTCGCGATCGTGCAGGAAGTGATGAAGGCGCATGGCGGAAGCATCGGGTTCGCGTTTCCGGATGCGGGCGGGTTCGCGGTCGTGCTGACGTTTCCGCGCGCGGCGGTGGCCGGTACAAAGGAGACTTAGACTGCCGGCATCGCGCGTGCGGCGGCACCTGATGCGGATGCGCGACAGCGGTCAATCGTCGCTGTCGTCGCCAGGCGCCGTCGCGCGGTGCTCCGCATGCCGCGCCAACGGTCATTCGTGCGCGGCGTCGTACGCAATCCGGAAGCCCGTGTGTCCGGTCGACGTATCCCGCGGCCGGCCTGTCCGGGCGGCGATGCGGTAGCGATAACAGTAGTCGCGATGACACAGATACGAACCGCCTTTCAGCGTGTGCTCCCGCTCCGCGAGCGCCTGACGGTTCCGGGCCTTTCCCGCGCTCGACAACGACTGCGTCAGGAACGGATCGGCGCACCATTCCCACACGTTGCCGCTGCAGTTGTACAACCCGGCGGGATTCGGTGAAAACGCATCGACCCGAACCGTGCCGGCATACCCGTCCGGCGACGTGTTCAGATGGGGAAACACGCCGTGCCAGATATTGCAGCACTGCATCTCGTCGGACGGCTCCTCATCGCCCCACGGATACCGGCGCGCCTGCGCGCCGCCTCTTGCCGCATGCTCCCACTCGGCCTCGGTCGGCAGCCGGCCGCCGCACCACGCCGCGAAGGCGCACGCATCGTTCCACGAAACATGCACGACCGGATGCTGCTCGCGCCCGCCAAGCGACGAACCGGGCCCCTCCGGCGCCGCCCAGTTCGCGCCGTCGATCGCCAGCCACCACGGCGCGTCCGCGGTGCCCACCAGATGGTTCGCGGAAACGGCGGACGATCGAAACACGTAGCTCCAGCCGATGCGCTCGGCTTCCGTGCGATACCCGGTCGCGGCGATGAACTCCGCGAACCGCGCATTCGAGACGGCATAACGATCCATCCCGAACGCGCGCAGCGTAACGCGCCGCCGTGGCCCCTCGCCGTCCGCCTTGATGACGGGCGTATCCGTGCCGATCCAGCTCTTGCCTGCCTCGAACCAGACGATGTCCCGGTTCGACGGCACGCCGGCGCCCGTGCTGTGGGTGCCCGATGCGCACGCATGCGCCGAAACGGCGGACAGTTGCTGGCGCTTTCCCGCGCCGGGACAGCACGATCGATGCTTGTCGTTGTTCAATTTTCCTCCTCGCCGGACCACCGTTTCCCCGTATCTGCCGGCCACGGCATGTCAAAACCCGGATTGCGTCGCACGTCAATCACCCGACGTCGCCCCGGCCTGCGCCGCGCGCTTGCGCTCGATCTCGGCACGCATCGCCCGTGCCTGGACGGCCAGATGCGCACGCAACCGTTCGGCGCGATCCGCGTGGCCGCGGGCCAGGAGCTGTGCGGGCTCGATCGCACCGGTGGACGGCAGCCCGAGCCGCGTGTATTGCTCCTGCGGCGCATCGTTGGCCCGCATCAGATCGCGCATGAGCCCGGCCATCCGCAGTTCGACCGACTCGTCGTACAGCGGCCGCTCCTGTTTCGGATCGTCATGCAGGTCGAACAGCAGCGTCCCCGACCGGTACGCATACCCGATCGGCCGGCTCGCGATCTTCATCGTCCGCACGCCCTTCGTAAACGAAAAGGGTTCCGACAGTTCGATATCCTGCAGTTCCTCGACACCGAACATCTCCCGCATGTGGGTCGGCATCAACGTATATTCGTACAGCGGTTCGTTACGGTCCGGGTCGGCGCCCGAGCGCATGTACACGTAATGACCGTCGGTCACGTTCACTTGTTCGCCATGCATGCCAAACAGCGCGGCCTCGCGAACGGGAACGTCTTCGTCGATCGTTTTCCCGAGCGCGCCGCCCTGCATGTCCGGCGTGGGTTCCAGGCCGAAGAAATCGAGCAGCGTCGGCGCGATATCGATCATCTGAACGAGCGACTGGCGCCGCACGCCTGCCCGACGGCAGCGCGGATCCCAGATGAACAGCGGTGTGTTGGCGAGTTCGTTGAACCACGGCTGGACCGTCTTCGCCCACCAGCCGTGTTCGCCGAGCATGTACCCGTGGTCGGTGCACACGATCAGCATCGTGTCGCGCCACAGATCCAGCTCGTCCATCAGGTCGAGAACCCGCCCGAGCGAACGGTCGCACATGGACACGAGCGCGGCGTACCCGGCTTGCGCGGCACGCATGTCGCCGTCCGTCTCGCCGGCGGAGACGGGGCCGTACGGCGGCCAGTCGAAGTGCGCGTCGCCTCGATCGCCCGGGTAAAGATCGCGATACTTCGGATAGCTTGAGAACGGCTCGTGCGGATCGAACGTTTCGATCTGCAGGAACCACGAATCCTTGTCGTGATTTTTTCTCAGGAACGCTTCGCCCGCATCGAAGGTCAGCGTTTGCGGATGAAGATCCTCGGTCGGGTAATACTGGCGGTTCACGAAATCCTGCCGCGCGGCGCTCTCCTTCAACGCGCCCTTGAGCCGGGCCGGCATCGGAGGCGGCCCGAGTTCCGCCTTCCATGGATCGCCCTCCTGCCCCCGGAAGAATTCCCAGCTGCTGTATCGCGTGTGGTAGGTCGCGCCGCCATCTTCCCAGTAGTGCGGATGATCGCTCGCCAGATGGGCATGAATGCCCTTCTTGCGCAGCATGGCCGGCATCGAATCGTCGAACGGCTCCAGCGGCCCCCAGCTGCGATGCAGAAAGTTGTAGCGCCCGGTATGCAGTTCCCTGCGCGCCGGGATGCAGGCCATGCTGCCGATATAGCAGTTGTCGAAAGTCGCGCTGCGATCGGCGAGCCGCTGAAAATTCGGCGCGTGGACCCAGGTGTTGCCGTATGGCGGCAGCATGTGCCGATTCAGGCTGTCGTACATCACGAGTATGGCTTTCATGATCGGTTCAATTCACTCTACGTTTGATGCGTTGTGCGTGGCTGCCTCGTTCACGCGCGTTTCGCCGCCGGAACGGTCGCGCCGTCATGCCCGATGCAACGCACGCGATGATTCAAAGGGTGCCCGTCTTACCGGGTCTGCGGACTGATGCGCAGCCGATTGCGTACCTCGCCGACACCCGGCACGCGCTGCGCGGCCGACACGGCCAGCGCTGCCTGCTCGGCATCGGCCACCTCGCCGGACAGCGTGACGACGCCGGACTTCGCGAAGATGAGCAGACGGCTCGAATCGAGACGTTTCGTTCGCGCCAGCACGCCTGCCACCTGCTTGCGCAACTTGCGATCGGCCGCCTTCGTCGCCTTGCGCGACTCGCTGCCCGACGCCGACGCTGCCGCTACCGCCGGTGCCGCCGGTGACGCCGATACCGCCGATACCGCGTCCGGCGTCGATGCCGCTCCACCCTGCGATTCCTGAGCCGCCGCGCTCAGCGCACTCAATGCAATCATCGCTGCCGCAACGTAGCGGCAACCCGTTCTGCAAACCTGCATGTCGTTTCTCCCGTGATGCCCCGGCAATGCGTCGCTTCATGCGCCGCGACGCCATGGGCAATATCTCTAGAACTGCGTCATGACGCCGATCGATACACCGCTCACCGTGCGCCCGTCGGGACGCAGGTTCAGTGCCGATACGTTCGTCGGATCCTTCTTGTAGGCCCCCGAGAAGCCGTTCCGGTCGAACTCCACATAGAGTTCCGACCGTTTCGACAGGAAATATTCGAGCATCGCGTACGAGGTCATCTTCCGGCCATCCGCCCCGGCAACGTTTTTCAGGTTGCTGGCCATGTCGTAATAGGTGGCGCCGGTGAACTGCAACGTCGGCGTGATCTGGTAGACGATGCCGACCCCGGGAATGTTGTCGCGCCGCTCGCTGCCGGCCGCGCTCGCCGCGGAAACCGCCAGCGTGCTGTAGCTCAGGTACAGCCGCGTCGGCCCGAGTTGCCACGTCGCGCCGCCCATCGCGGTTTTCGCCCACTGGTCGGTGGTGGCGCTGTAGGTCTTCTGGTACGCAGCCGCCAGCAGCAGCGAGCGGAACTGATAACTGGCGCCGACGGACAGATTCGTACCCGTGTGCCAGTCGCCGGCCACGCCGCCCGGCGAATAGCTTGCTCTCAGCGCAAACCCGCCGAGTCGGCCGACGTATTTGATCGTGTTGTTGAAGCGGGCATCGAGCGTAAAGAAATTGCCGCCCCAGACAATGCCGGGCGTCATCGCAAGCGTCGAGCCATTGGCCTGGTTCGGATCGAGTTGAACGCCGATATCTTCGGCGGCGTTCAGCTGGCGCCCGAGCGTCAGCCGGCCGAATCCCCCCTCCAGCCCGACGTACGCCCGCTGCGAGAAAAGCGTACTCGACGATTTCAACGCACCGGTGCCCAGATTGAAACCGCTCTGCAGCAGGAACACGGCTCTCACTCCGCCGCCCAGGTCCTCCTTGCCCGTGAAACCGAGGGTATTACCCGCAATCGGATTGTTGTCGAAGCCAACCTGTTGCCCGCCCTTCCCGCCATCGGTCCATCGAACACCGCCGCCGAGCGTGCCGAACAGCGTCACGCTCGACTGCGCGTGCGCGCTTCCGCCAATCACCAGCGCAACCATGCCTAATGTCAGTCTCCTCACCGCACCGCCCCTCCAATAATTAATCATCCTTATTAAATTGCATGTTCAACCGGACTACATCTCGCCTGGCTTCTCCGAGCCCGTGCGAGCCGGGCGCGAATGCGTAGTGAACGTACCGCCTTCGCGCCCGGTTACTGCCTATCGATCTTCCTGCGCGCGCCACTCGCCGGGTCGCGGCAAATCGACCGGCGGGAAACGGGAGCCTTTCGCGGCGGGCAGGACGTCAGCCGTCTCGACTTGCCAGCGCAACAGGCGCTCCAGCAGCCCGGCCTCGACGTCGGCAAACTCCGGCTGGCCGGCCAGGTTCGTCGTCTCGCTCGGATCGGTCGTGCGCCGATACAGCTCGGGTGCCTCGTAGAGTCGCCACACATACGTCCACTCCGGCGTCCGGATGACCGCGGCCTTGCCCACGGTCTCCGGTTGCCCGCTTTGCAGCTTCGCCTTGATGTCGTACGGAAAACCGGCCTGCTCGAAATGGTCGACTTCCCGGGTCAGGAAGCCGCCCTCGCTGAACACCTGCTCCCGATGCGTCTCCCCGGCCGCCAGAAGGCAGGGTGCGAAGCTCTTCCCGTAGTGCGCATGCGTCGCTTCCAGCCCCGCCAGCTCGAGCAGCGTGGGAAACACGTCGATCATCTCGACCATCGCGCTCGAGGTCGTGCCGGCCACGTCAGGCCCGGACGCGCCCGATACGATCAGCGGATTGCGCAACAGGCATTCGTGCACGCCCGACGGCCACTTCTCGGCGAGCCCGAAATCCCCGAGGTATTCACCGTGATCCGAAAAGAACGTGGTGATCAGGCGCCCCGGCTCGGTGGCCCGGCCGGCCGCCTCCATCACGCGGCCGACATGATGATCCAGTCTCGACACCATGCCGTAGTACACGGCGCGCAGTTCCCGCCATTGCGCATCGGTCAGCTGGTCCCATCCATGCGCGTTGGACAGCGCATCGATATACGCCGGCATCCGGCCACTGCCGACGGCACGCTCGGGCACCGCAGCGCGGTCGTACATCGAGAACCACGGCTCCTCCGCTTCGAACGGCGGATGCGGCGCGAACAGCGGGACATACAGCACCCACGGCTCGCGAGGCGGAGCGGCAAGCCAATGCTCCGCCGTGCGGATCACCACTTCGTCGTATTCGATTGCGGCCTGCTCCTGCGAACGCTGCCCCCGAAAGAACGCACGCACCATCGGGTCGGCAGGGTCTCCCTTTGTCTTGCTCTGCAGGAATTCCGCCGCGCTTCGCCGCGTCTCCTCCGGCAGGAAGCCGTACTCATGCGCCGAACGCTCGGTCGCGCCGGGCGCGAACGAGTCGCCGCGACCGCCAGCCATCGCGACGTGATAGCCGTTTTCCTTGAAGACGCGCAGGAAATTCGGCTCGTCCGGCCCCAGCAGGTAACCGAGCGTGCGATGGCCGGCCACGTGCGGATACTGTCCCGACAGGAACGACACGCGCGACGGCGAACAGACGCTGTGTTGTCCGAACGCCTGCGTGAATGCGACGCCGCCGGCGGCGAGCCGATCCAGGTTCGGCGTGAGGACGGGCGTCGCGGGATGGACCGCGTGCACGCAGTCGGCACGCAACTGGTCTGCGACGATGATGACGAAATTGGGCTTCGTGCTCATGAAATATCCGTTAGAAAAATACGAGTCAACGTCAACGAACCGACCGGATCGCGGCGATGACGACCCCGCCGAGCAACACCGCGCAACTTGCCGAGATGAACAGCGCGTCGAAGCGGATCGCACCGCCCGGCCCCGTCAGCCAGGTGGCGAGAAGGGACAGGGACAACTGCGGAACGACGTTCGCGAGATGGAACACGCCCATGTCCTTTGCCGCGGCATTACGATCGGGCAGCACTTCGGTGACCAGCGCAAGGTCGACGGCCAGATACGCGCCCTGCGCCACGCCGATCCACGCGATCACGACCAGCAATTGCGGGAACGTCGTGCAGAACAGGAGCACCGGAAACCCGAGCGCCATCCCGATGCCGGCCCCGATCACGAAGACCTTGCGGCGCCGCAGCCGATCCGACAGGCGACCGAACACCAATGCGCTGGCCGTCATGGCCGTCGTGGCCACCAGCAGGCACAGGAACATCGCGTGCGGCGTCTCTTTCGTCGACAGGCCGATCCGGTCGCGCAGATAGAACAGCAGGTAGTACTGCAGGCTGCTTACGCCGAACAGCACCAGCGCGCGCGACAGCCACGCGATCGCGAAGTCCGGATGCCTGACCGGATTGGTCCAGAAACTCGCCGCCAGTTGCCGCCACTGCAGCGGTTTCACGTGGCCGGCATCCAGCTTCCGGTCGTTGGTCAGCATGACGAAGCAGACAATCGCCACCAGCGCGATCGCCCCCTGTACCAGCGCGATCGAAACGAGGTCGGGCGCCAATTGCCTCGCGATCCCGACGCCCAGCAACACACCGATCGGCGGCGTGAATCCGACGAGCGACGAATAGACGCCGAGCTTTTCGGACCGAACCTGATCCGGCAGCACCGCGTTGAGACCGCTCAAGGTCGAATTGAAGGTCAACGCCATCAGCCCCCATCCGAGCGCGAGCTGCGCAGGCGTGCGAGCGGTCGCCATGACGGCCATCGCACCGAGCCCGCCCAGCATGCCGCCCAGGATCCACGGCTTGCGCATGCCCCAGCGCGAGCGCGTGTGATCGCTCAGCACACCGAAGATCGGCTGCGCGATCAGGCCGATGAACGAGCCGATGCCGAGTGCCCGCGCCAGCACGGCTGCCTTGTCGGTCGGCGAGATTCGTTCCGCCAGCATCGGCAGGATCACCATCGGATACGGCAACATCGCCAGCCAGACGCCGACGAAGGCGACCGTCAGCGTCACGCCGAGATACCGGTTGCCCGTTTTGCGGGCCGCTACAACCATCATTTCGTCCATACTCCCTCTCCACTCATCGTCCGCCGCCTTCCGCTCAGCGCCCGAACAGCCGCCCGTCGAGCTGCACCGACCCGACGATCGCGTGATCGGTCGCCGCATGCGCCAGCGCGACGCGATACGTGCCGGCCGCGATCCGCCACTGCCCTGCCTGCCCGTCGAACCGGGCCAGCAGGCGCGGATCGACCGTCAGCGACACACGGACGGATTCGCCCGCGCGCAACGTCACGCGCTCGAAGCCGAGCAACCGCACGCGCGACTCGCCGCATGCATCCGTCAGGTAGAGCTGCGGCACGTCGTCGCCGTCGCGCGCGCCGGTGTTGGTCACCGTGAAGCGCGCCATCACCGTGTCGCCACCGTCGAGCCGCAGGTTGTCGTATGCGAAGCGCGTATAGCTGAGCCCGAAGCCGAAGCCGAAACGCGGCGGCCGCCCCGTCTTCGCGAACCAGCGATAACCGACGTCCGCGCCCTCGTGATAGTGCACGTCGATCGGCGTGCCGAGTTCGACATCGGCGCCCGGCAACGCCGGATGCGGCGTATCCGCGACGTCCGCCGGAAACGTGACCGGCAGCCGGCCCGACGGGTTGACGCGCCCCGTCAGGATCTCGGCGATCGCCTGCGCGCCCGCCTGCCCCGGATACCACGCCTGCACGATCGCGGCGACTTCGCCGCTCCACGGCATCGCGACCGGATTGCCGGTCTGCAGCACGACGACCGTATTGGCGTTCGCGCGCGCCACCGCGTCGATCAGCGCATCCTGGCCGAACGGCAGCATCATGTCCGGACAATCGAAACGCTCGCCTTCGTGACGGATCGCGTTGACGATCACGACGTCGGCGCGGCGCGCGAGCGCGACCGCATCCGCGACGTGCGCGCCGCTGTCGTATTCGACGATCGCGTCCGGCCGTTGCGCACGCAGCGCCGCGAGCGGCGACGCGCCGCCGATGCACATCGCGGTCGGCCCGAGCAGCGGATGGCTGCGCATCGGCACGACCGCCGCATAACCGCCGTGCGGCATCACCTGGCTGGAGCCCGACCCGGACAGCACGCCCGCCTGCGCGAAACCGCCGATCACCGCGATGCGCCGCGCCGTTTGCGCGAGCGGCAGCACCTCGCGTTCGTTCTTCAGCAGCACGATGCCCTCGCGGGCGATCTGCAGCGCGATCGCGTCGTGTGCGGCGAAATCGACCGGCTCCGGCGCGCGCTCGCGATCGATGCCGACCGCGTAACAGGAACGCAGGATGCGCGTCACCATCTCGCCGATGCGTGCCGGCGGCACCTTGCCTTCGTCGTACGCGCGCCGCAGCGGCTCGTTGAACCACTCGGCCTCGTCGAGCTGCGCGCCCGAGTGCTGGTCGAGGCCCGCGAGCGCGGACTCCCAGCCGTACACCGCGCGCCAGTCCGACATGATCCAGCCCTTGAAGCCCATCGCGTCCTTGACGACGTCCTGCATCAGATGCCGGTTGCCGCTCGTGTACTCGCCGTTGACCCGGTTGTACGCGGTCATCAGCGCGCCGGGATCGCCTGCCTCGATCGCGATCTGGAACGCGAGCAGGTCGCTCTCGCGATGCGCATCCGGATCGATCACGGCGTTCAGGAAGAACTTGTTGGTCTCGCTCGCATTGAGCGACACGTGCTTGAGCAGCGCGATCACGCCCTCGCGCTGCGTGCCGGCCACCACGCAGCCGCCGATCCGCCCGGACAGCAGCGGATCTTCCGATACGTATTCGAAATTGCGGCCGTTGCGCACGTCGCGCACCAGATTGATGCCGCCGCCCAGCGCGACGTTGAAGCCGCGTGCGCGCGCTTCCTTGCCGATCGCCGCGCCCATCGTGCGCGCCAGCGCCGGATGGAAGGTCGCGCCGAGCGCCAGCCCGGCCGGGAACGCGGTCGCGCGCTCGTCCGCGGTTTCGGTATGGCGCAGGCCGAGGCTGGCGTCGGCCAGCTTCAGCGCCGGCACGCCGAGGCGCGGCACGCCGGGGACGTAGCCGGCGATGACGGGCAGGTCGGCCGGCACGCGCGGCTCGCGGCCGGTGCGGCCGAACACGCGCACCATCAGGCTGTAGAGCAGCGAAAACCGCTCGTCGTCGGTCATGCGGGCTTCGGTCTCCCGCGCACGGGCGTCGGGACAATCCGCCGGCGCCATGCTCGCGGCGGCCGGGGATTCGATGGGGGTCTGCAGTCGAGTCGAGGATGTCATCACGCGTTACTTCGTATGAATGGGACCGGCCGACACCGCGCTTGCACCGTCAGCCGAACTGTTTCCGCCAAATAATTATCCGAGTGGATAATTATTGTTTTGAGCGTATGTGTCAAGCGGGTAAAGGCGGCAAGGACGGCGGGGTTTTCCCCGACCCGGGCGGGCCAGGAGGTCGCCCCGGCGCGCGGCAGCGGGTCGGGACGGCCCGTTGCGGCCGATCCGCGCGGACGGCACAATCCGGGGATTCGATCAAGGACAGGACAGATGCAGATTGCAAGGCAGGCACAGCAGGAACGCAGCGAGCAGACCCGTTCGGACATTCTGGGGATCGCGCTCGAACAGTTCTCGACCCGCGGTTTCGACGCGGTCAGCCTGCGCGACATCGCGGACGCGGCAGGCGTCAACCACGCGATGATCCGCTACTACTTCGGCAACAAGGAGAACCTGTGGCGCGCCAGCGTGACGCAGCTGTTCGACCGGTTCATGGAAGGCGTCGCGTTGCCGGACCCGGCGTCGGACACGTTCTCGATCGACGCCGTCAAGCAGTACATCCGCAACTACGTGCGCTATTGCGCCGCGCATCCCGAGCACGCGCGGCTGATGATGCAGGAGGCCAATCGCGATTCGGAACGCCTGAAGTGGATGGCGGAAACCTTCGTGCGGCCGCGCCACGATCGCTCGGTGCCGCTGGTGCGCTACGTCAGCGAAACGACCGACGGGCTCGCGCGGATCGACCCGGTCGTGCTGCTGTACATGATTACCGCGATCGCGCAGGTGCCGTACCTGCTGACCGCGGAAATGCGCTACGCGCACGGCATCGACGCGCTCGACGAGAAAGCGATCGATGCGCATTGCGACGCCGTCGTCGCGTTCATCTTCCGTTGAAGCGGCGGGTGCGCGGGCGGGCCATGCACCGCCGCGCCCCCGGCCCGGATCGCGCGATCAGGCCGCGACCTCGCCGCCCAGATACGCGTCCCTGATCCGCTCGTCGTCGAGCAGCGTCCTCGCCGGGCCTTCGAGCACGACGCGCCCGGTCTGCAGCACATACCCGTAATGCGCGATCTCCAGCGCGAGGCTCGCGTTCTGTTCGACCATGAACACGGTCACGCCCTGCTTGTTGATCGCGTCGATCAGTTCGAGCACCTTGTCGACGTAAAGCGGCGACAGCCCCATCGTCGGTTCGTCCATGCAGATCAGCTTCGGCCGCGCCATCAGCGCGCGCGCCATCGCCAGCATCTGCTGCTCGCCGCCCGACAGCGTGCCCGCCCGCTGCGTCAGCCGCTCGCGCACGCGGGGAAACAGGTCGAGCACGCGTTCGTAGTCCTCCGCCACCGCCGTGCGGTCGCCGCGCGTGTACGCGCCCATCAGCAGGTTCTCGCGTACGCTCATGTCGCCGAACAGCCGCCGCGCCTCGGGCACGGCCGCGATCCCGCGCCGCACGCGCTGCGGCGTCGCGAGCGCCGTCACGTCGTCGCCGTCGAAGCGCACGACGCCGCGGCGCGGCCGCATCAGCCCGAGAATCAGCTTCATCGTGGTCGACTTGCCGCTCGCGTTACCGCCGAGCAGGCTGACGATCTGGCCGCGACCGACTTCGAAGTTCACGTCGAAATGCACCTGCACGGGCCCGTAGAACGTGTCGAGGTGTTCGAGTTTCAGCAGCGCATCGGTCATGGTCGTGTCGGATTCGGATGCAAGCGCGGTCATGCGGCCGCCTGCGTGGTGTGTGCCGTGTCGGCGCCGCCCGCATGGCGGCGGCCGAGGTACGCCTCGATCACGTGCGGATCGTGCCGCACGTCACGCGGCGCGCCTTCGGCGATCTTCACGCCGTTGTCGAGCACCATCACGCGGTCGGACACGCGCATCACGAGTTCGAGCTTGTGCTCGATCAGCAGGATCGTCAGGCCGCGCGCCTTCAGCGACTGGATCAGTTGCAGCATCTCGGCCGTCTCCGTCTCGTTCATCCCGGCCGTCGGTTCGTCGAGCAGCAGCAGGCGCGGATGCAGCGCGAGCGCGCGGCCGATCTCCACGCGCCGCCGGTTCGCATACGACAGGCTGTGCGCCGGATGATCGATGCGCGGGGTGAGCCGTTCGCCGAACCCGGCGATGATGTCGCGCGCCTCGTCGCGCAGCGCGGCTTCCTCACGCCGCACCGATGCGGGCCGCACGAGCGCGCGCCACACCTCGGCCGCCGCGCCGAGCGCGGGCCAGCCCGGCCGCGCCGCACGCAGCCGCGCATGCGCGCCGATCAGCACGTTGTCGAGCACGCTCAGGTTGCCGAACACGCGGCCGTGCTGGAACGTGCGTGCGATGCCGAGCGCCGCGAGGCGCTCGGGCGCCGTGCCCGTGATGTCGCGGCCGTCGAACGTCACACGGCCGGCGTCGGGCCGGTCGGCGCCCGCGATCAGGTTGAACAGCGTCGACTTGCCCGCGCCGTTCGGGCCGATCACGCTCAGCAGTTCGCCGTCGGCGAGTGTCAGGCTCGCGCCGTCGAGCGCGGTCACGCCGTCGAAACGGCGCGTCAGGCCCTGCACGTCGAGCAAGGGTCGATTGGTGGTCATCGCGTTCCTCCTCACACCGTGCCGAGCAGGCCCTGCGGCCGGAACCGGACGAGCAGCAGCAGCACGAGGCCGTAGATCAGCATCCGGTAATCGGCCGCCCAGCGGAACAGCTCCGGCAGCCCGATCAGCGCGATCGCGCCGACGATGCCGCCGAGCACGTTGCCGAGCCCGCCGAGGATCACCATCGTCAGCGCGAGGATCGACACCTGCGAATCGAAGGTCTGGTGATTGATGTAGCTGTACAGGTGCGCGGCAATGCCGCCGCTCACACCGGCCGCGACGCCGCCGACCGCGAATGCGATCGCCTTGTAGCGGTTCGGCGCGATGCCGTGTGCGCGCGCGGCGACGTCGTCCTCGCGCACCGCGCGCAGCGTGCGGCCGAGATGCGAGCGCAGCAGCCGCACCTGCACGAGTGCGAACCCGACGAGCACCGCGAACGTGAACCAGTACGCGGCGCGCGCGGTGCTCGCCCACGGCAGCGGCGCGATGCCGGTGATGCCGAGCGGGCCGCGCGTGAGGCCATCCCAGTTCAGGATCACGAGGCTCACCACTTCGCCGATGCCGAGCGTCGCGATCGACACGTAGTGCCCGCGCAGGCGAAACGCCGGATAGACGAGCAGCGTGCCGAGCACGGCCGTGATGACACCCGCGCACGGGATCGTCACGGCCGGCGACCAGCCGAGATCCGACGACAGCAGCGCCGACGCATACGCACCGATCACGAGCAGCGCCGCGTGGCCGAGCGAGATCTGCCCGACCGTGCCCGCGACGAGCGTGAGGCTCAGCGCGAGCAGCCCGTACAGCCACGCGTTGGTAAGCGTCTGCAGCACGTACGGCGACGCGCCGAGCCACGGCAGCACGGCGGCCAATGCGATCAGCGCGACGAGCACCGGACGCGGCACGCGCACGGCCTTCGCGGCCGCGAGGAAGGTACCCGTCATCGGCTCGGGCGGCAGCGCGCGGTTCCCGCTGAACAGGCCGTTCGGCCGCCACACGAGGAACACGATCAGCAGCCCGAACGCGAACAGGTCGCGATAGCTCGTGCCGAACAGCGCGACGCCGTAGCTCTCGACGAGGCCGAGCAGCAGGCTGCCGGCGATCGCGCCCGGCACGTTGCCGAGCCCGCCGATCAGCAGCGCGACGACGCCCTTCAGCGTCGCCTGGAAGCCCATCGCCGGATCGATGCTGTTGTAGTACATGCCGACCAGCAGCCCGCTCACGCCGCCGAGCGCGCACGCGATCGCGAACACCGTCTGGTTCACGCGGTCGACGTCGACGCCCATCTGCAGCGCCGCGTCGCGATCCTGCGCGGTTGCGCGCACGGCCCAGCCGAGGCGCGTAAAGCGCAGAAAGCCGTACAGCAGCGCGGCAGCGGCGATGCCGATGCCCGCGATCAGCAGGTCGAGCGAGCCGAGCGTCGCGCCGGCGATCCGCAGGTGCCAGTCGGGCAGCGGCGTCGGCACCGCGCGCGGGTCCGCGCCGAACGCGAGCTGCGCGAGCTGGTCGAGGATGAAGCTGATGCCGATCGTCGCGAGCAGCGGCGCGATCCGCGCCGCGTGGCGCAGCGGCCGCAGTCCGATCCGCTCGATCGCGATGCCGAGCGCGCCGCAGCCGACGACGACCGCCGCAAGCGCGACCGGCAGCGGCAGCCCGAAGCGCGTCAGGCACAGCCAGCCGATGAACGCGCCGACCATGTAGACCGAGCCGTGCGCGAAGTTGATCAGGTGCGACACGCCGAAGATCAGCGCGAGCCCGACCGCGAGCAGCGCGTAGATGTTGCCGACGATGAGGCCGTTGAGCGTGTAGTCGAGCCAGGATGCCATCACGATGCGTCCGTCACTTGCATGCAGTTGAATCGGAATCAGCGCGCGGCGAGTTGCGGCTTCGCGCCGTCCCACAGCGCCCACTGCCCCTGCTTCACGACCAGATACACGGTGCGCGCGCCGGCGACGCGGCGCGTCTGCGGATCGAAGCGCACCTTGCCGAAGATCACGCTCGGCACGTCGCTCACTTTCGCGAAACCGTCGTGCGCGGCCTGGCGTGTCGTGCCGTAGCGGCGCAGCACTTCGGCCGACAGGATCAGCGCATCGTATGCGCGCGCAACGAACGAATCGGGATCGGCATGGAATTTCGCGCGATAGCGCTGCACGAACGCCTGCACCTCGGGGCGCGGCTCGGCCGGAAAGAAGTTCGATTCCGTATAGACGCCGTCGACGGCCGCGCCACCCAGTTCGAGAAACTTCGGCGAATACACGGAGCCGACCGCCGCGATCGGCAGCGTGACGCCCGACGTGCGGGCCTGCCGCACGATCTGCGCGCCGTCCGCGTAGTACGAGATCAGCACGATCGAATCGGGCTTCGATGCGCCGATCCGCACGAGCGTCGAGCGGAAATCCTTCTCCGCCGGCTGGTAGCCCTCGGCCGCGACGACCTGCGCACCGAGCCCGGCCGCCGCCTTCGCGAAGATGTCCTTGCTGGTGCGGCCCCAGTCGGTGTTCAGGTACAGCACCGCGATCCGCTTGAAGCCGAGCTCCTTCACCGCGTAGCGCGCGAGCAGCGGCTGCTCCTCGGCCTGGCTCAGCGCGGTGCTCCACAGATAATCGCCGCCCTTCGTGAAGTCCGGATGCGAGTTCGTGAAGCCGAACTGGATCAGCTGCCCGCGCTGGTAGATCGGCGATGCGGCCATCGACGTCGCGCTGGAGAAGTCGCCCAGCTCGATCGCGATGCGCGGATCGGCGACGAACTTCTGCGCGATCGCGACGGCCTGGCGCGGGTCGCTGCGGCTGTCCTGGAAGTCGATCGCGAGCGGCCGGCCATGGATGCCGCCGCTGCCGTTGATCTCGTCGAGCGCGAGATCGAAGCCGCGCTTCCATTGTTCGCCGTATTGCGCGTCCTGGCCCGTGAGCGGCCCGCTCACGCCGATCACCACCGGCTCGCCCGATACGCCGGCGGCGAGCGCGCCGCCCGTCGACAAGCCCCATGCGGCAGCGAGCGCCGCCACCGTGCCCAGCACGCGCCGCCATGCGCCGCGTGCGTCGTTCCCCGAAACGTTCATGCGTCCCCCAGCTTCAGTCAGTCGAAAAGAGTGAGGGCATGTAACCATCCGGTTCAGGACGATCCAACGAAGTTTTGCGTATATCGATATCGGGCGCGGCGCGAAACCGGCGACGCCCGCGAACGGCCGCCTGCACGCGCTGCCGCGCGCGATGAGGCGGCACGCATCGCATCGCGTTGATTCGATTGGCGTTTCCTGTACGTCACGCGTCGCCACCGGCGCGCACGCGCGCCCGTCCGGCCATCGCGACGATCGTGCGCTTCGCAGTTTTCGCGCTGTCGATAGCAAAATTCATTATATGAATCACGCATGCTCGCACTTCTACAATGCGCAAATCGCATCATCGGAAGGTGTCATGGAGCTGCATCAACTCGAAGCGTTTTCCGCGGTCATGTCGGCCGGCAGCGTGACCGGCGCGGGCGAACTGCTCGGCCGCTCGCAGCCGGCCGTCACGCGGCAGATCCAGGAGCTCGAAGCCGATCTCGGCTACGCGCTGTTCGACCGGCACGGCCCGCGCGTCACGCCGACGCGGCGTGCCTTCCTGCTCTACGAGGAAGTCGAGCGCTCGCTGGTCGGCCTGCGTGCGATCGAGGCGCGCGCACGGGCGCTCGGCGACGAAACCGCCGAACCCGTGCGCATCGCGGCGACGCCTTCGCTCGCGGCGACGCTCGTGCCGGCCGCGCTCGCCGCGCTGCCCGACGGCGCGCAGGCGCCGCACTACCAGTTGCGCAGCGAATCGGCCGAGCATGTCGTGCACGAGGTGCTGGCCGGCACGGCCGACATCGGCGTCGTCACGCTGCCGATGGCGCATGCGGGGCTCGACGTGCACTGGATCGCGCAGACGCCCTGCGTCGCCGTGCTGCCCGCCGGCGACCCGCTCGCGGCGCAGCCGCGCATCGCGCTGCGCGATCTCGCGCGCCGCCGCATCGTGACGGTCGCGAACCGGCACCGGCTGCGCCAGCGGATCGATGCGGCATTCACGGCCGCGCGGGTCGACGCACGCGTCTTCATCGAAACCAATGCGTCGCTGAATGCGGTGATGGCCGCGCGTGCCGGCATCGGGATCGGCATCGTCGATCCGGCCACCGGTGTCGCCCTGCCGGTGGACGGCGTCGTCGCCCGCCCGCTCGACGTCGACATCCCGTTCGCGTTCGGCGTCGCGACGCCGGCCGGCAAGGCGCGCACGGCGGCCGTCGATGCGCTGCTCGACGCGCTGCACCGGACGACGCGCACCCTGCTCGACGACGTGATCTTTCACGAGGCCGCCGCGCACGACGCGCTGCTGCGCGGCGACCGGCTGCGTGCCGGGCGCCCGTCACGTCCTTCGAATCCTTCAAATCCTTCAAGCCCTTCCAGCCCGCCACGCACGGCAAGATCGCGCCGCACGCGCCCGGAGGCCGCATGACGATGCCCCCCGATGCACTCCACGCACTCGAAACCCGGCTCGCTCAAGACCTGCGCTGGCTCGACCTGCCCGCGCCGTCGTGGGTGCCGCCGCGCGAGGCCGACGGCACACGCGTGCTCGACGTCGCGATCGTCGGCGGCGGCATGGCCGGGCTCGCGGCTGCCGCCGAACTGCGCCTGCTCGGCATCGACAACCAGTGCGTGATCGACCGCGCGCCGGCGGGTTACGAAGGGCCATGGGTCACGTTCGCGCGGATGGACACTCTGCGCTCGCCGAAGCAGCTCGCGGGCCCTGCGCTCGGCCTGCCCGCGCTGACGTTCCGCGCCTGGTTCGAAGCGCAATACGGCCGCGACGCATGGGACGCGCTCTACAAGATTCCGCGCACGCAATGGATGGACTACCTGCGCTGGTACCGGCGCGTGCTCGACCTGCCGGTGCGCAACGACACCACGCTCGTCGCGCTGCGCCCGCGCGACGACGGCCTGCTCGCGCTCGACGTGCGCGGCAACGGCGAAGCCCAGACGCTGCTCGCGCGGCACGTCGTGCTCGCGACCGGCCGCGACGGGCTCGGCGGCCCTTACGTGCCGCCCGTCGCGCACCGCGCGCCGCGCGCGCGTTGGGCCCATTCGTCCGAGCCGATCGACTTCGCGGCGCTCGCGGGCAAGCGCATCGGCGTGGTCGGCGCGGGCGCGTCCGCGTTCGACAACGCGGGTACCGCGCTCGAAGCCGGCGCCGCGCGCGTCGACCTGTTTTTCCGCCGCGCGGACATTCCGCGCATCAACAAGCTGACGGGCATCGGCAGCCCCGGGCTCGTGCACGGCTATGCCGATCTCGACGACGCGACGAAGTGGCGCTTCATGCACTACGCGCTGACGTCGCAGACGCCGCCGCCGCGCGACAGCGTGCTGCGCGTGTCGCGCCACGAGCATGCGCATTTTCATGCGGGCAGCCCGATCGAGACGCTCGCCGAACATGCGGACGGCCTCGACGTGACGACGCCGCGCGGGCGCTACACCGTCGATTTCCTGATCTTCGCGACGGGCTTTCATTCGGACTGGACGACGCGCGCGGAATTCGCGTCGTTCGGCACGCACGTGCGGCGCTGGAAGGATCGTTATCGGCCGGCACCCGGGTTGTGGCTCGACGAACTCGCGGAGTCACCCGATCTCGGCCCCGCATTCTCGTTCCAGGAGCGCGAGCCCGGTGCATGCCCGGCCGTCACGCGAATCCATTGCTTCAACCATGCGGCGAGCCTGAGCCACGGCAAACTGTCCGGCGATATCCCGGCGATCAGCGCGGGCGCCGAGCGGCTCGCGCGCGGCATCGCGAGCCGGCTGTTCGACGCGGATCGCGATCGCCACTACGACGCGCTCGTCGCATACGCGAACGCGGAACTGCAAGGCGACGAATGGCGCGACGCCGATGCATGAGCGCTCGCCCATCGACCACATAAACGACGAAGGAATCCTGAACGATGAGTGAATCCATCACGCCGGCCGATGCGCCGGACACGATCGATGCGGTGGCCGGCCTGCACGACGGCGACGCGATCGCCGCACTGCGCCGCGCGCGCGAGAAGGTGCTGCTTCATACGCGGCTGAGCGAGGCTGCCCTGTTCGATCCCGCGCTGCCCGATCTTTCGTTGATCGAAAGACTGCACACGGCACGGTATGTCGCGCACAAATCGAAGGCGCCGGCCTTGACCGACATCTATCGCGCAAGGCTGATCGACGCGGGCGGCACGCTCGACGATATCGCTCGCGCGGATGCCGATGCGTTCGACGCACTGCCTCGACGCATCGGCGCGATCCTTACGCATGCACGCCTGCTGACGCTCGCCCCTGTCGATGCGCGCCCGTCCGATCTCGACGCGCTGAAGTCGGCCGGGCTCACGACGCCCGCGATCGTCGCGCTGTCGCAGCTCGTGGCGTTCGTCGCGTACCAGTTGCGCGTCGCCGTTGCCGCGCAGGCGCTTCAGGCACGCACTGCAACGGAGGCCGCATGACGACGACCGCCCACGGCTTCACGTCCGACACGCTCGGCTGGCGTGCCTGGCTCGACACCGTTTCGCTCGATGCCGCGACGCCCGAGCAACTGGCCGTGCTCGACGCGAGCCACCCGCAAGCGAAGACGTCCGACTATTACCTGCTGCTCGTCCATCTGCCCGAGATCCTGCGGCAACGCTCGGGCGTGTTCAACGCGATCATGTACGGCCCCGGCGGGCTGTCGCGCGCCGAGCGCGAACTCGCCAGCACGGCCGTGTCGCGCGTGAACGGCTGCGTGTATTGCGCATCCGTGCATGCGCAGCGCTTCGCGCAGCTCGCGAAACGCACCGACGCGATCGAGCAGGTATTCGACGATCCGGCGACGGCCGGCACGACGGCGCGCGAACGCGCGATCGTGCGTTATGCGATCGCGCTGACGGAGCGGCCCGAAACGGTCGACGCGAGCGATATCGCCGCGCTGCAAGCCGAAGGGCTGACCGATGAGGAGATTCTCGACCTGTCGCACGCGGTCGCGATCTTCGCGTGGGCGAACCGGTTGATGCTGACGCTGGGCGAGCCGGTGTTTCCGGAACCGGCGTCACTCGCCTGATGCCTGGCGCCTGACGCCCGACCCAACCCGAACACGGGCTGACGCAGGCGCCGCCCGCGTCACGCCTTGTGCGTCGACAGCAGGATACTCGTCTCGGTATTCGCGATCCCGTCGATCAACCGGATCGCGCCGAGCACACGATCGAAGTGCTCGAGCGAATCGGCATGCAGCTCGGCGACGAGATCCCAGCGCCCGTTCGTGCTGTGGATCGATGCGACGTTCGGATGCCCGCGCAGCACCTTCACCACTTCCGCGCCGCGGTTGCCCTGCACGGCGATCGACATCAGCGCGCGGATCCGGTGGCGTTCCGCCGCCGGCTTGAGCCGCACCGTATAACCGACGATCACGCCGTTTTTCTCCAGCCGCGTCAGCCGATTCTGCACGGTCGCGCGCGCGACGCGCAATGCCTTCGCCAGCGTGACGACGGGCAGTCGCGCGTTGTCGCGCAGCAGCGCGATGAGCTGCCGGTCGACATCGTCGAGCGTGATCATGGGCGGAGCTTCCTGTTGAACGTGAACCGGCCGCCAGCGTGCCGGAGGCTGCGCATTCTGCGCCAGCGAAACCTGACAAAGTGCCGGATCGAGTTGGCATTCTGCCAAGTCTATCGATAAATCTGCCACTTTTGCTGTCTTTTTGTTGGCTCGACTCGCGGAAATAATGACGTATCGACCGGCCGGACACGCCGCGCCGCCGCTTTCCGGCAAGCCCGAGCCGCGCCGAAGCACCGCCCGGTCGACCAGAACGCCAGGGACATCCGTACCGGCACTGAGAACATGGAGACAGACGCATGACCCGCTTCCTCGACGTTCCCGCCACCGCCCGACTGATCGCCAAAACCGGCGTCACGACGTTCCTGCGCGAACTCGTCGACACGCTGCGCGCCGATTACCTGCACTGGGCCGACTTCGACAAGTCGCCGCGCGTCGCGTGCCACTCGCGCGACGGCGTGATCGAACTGATGCCCGTCGCGAACGCGTCGCTGTTCGCGTTCAAGTACGTGAACGGCCACCCCGTCAACGCCGCGCGCGGGATGCACACGGTGATGGCGTTCGGCGCGCTCGCCGAAGTCGACACCGGCTACCCGCTGCTGCTCGCCGAACTCACGCTCACCACCGCGCTGCGCACGGCCGCCACGTCGGTGCTCGCCGCCCAGGTACTCGCCCGCCCCGACGCGCGCACGATGGCGCTGATCGGCAACGGCGCGCAGAGCGAATTCCAGGCGATCGCGTTCCACACGCTGCTCGGCATCGACGAAATCCGCGTGTTCGACGTCGATCCGCGCGCGACCGACAAGCTCGTGCGGAACCTCGCCGCGTACCCGGCACTGCGCGTCGTGCGTGCCGCATCGACCGCCGACGCCGTGCGCGGCGCCGACATCGTGACGACCGTCACCGCCGACAAGGCATACGCGACGATCGTCACGGCCGACATGATCGAGCCCGGCATGCACCTGAACGCCGTGGGCGGCGATTGCCCGGGCAAGACCGAGCTCGAAGCGGGCGTGCTGCATGCGGGCCGCGTGTTCGTCGAATTCGAACCGCAGTCGCGCATCGAGGGCGAGATTCAGCAGATGCCGGCCGACTTCCCCGTCACCGAGCTGTGGCGCGTGCTGCAACGCGAGACGACCGGCCGCGAACACGCGGACGAAGTCACGGTGTTCGACTCGGTCGGCTTCGCGCTCGAGGATTATTCGGCGCTGCGCTACCTGTATGCGCTCGCGCAGCAGCACAACGCGGGCGTCGAGATCGCGCTGATTCCGCCGGCCGTCGACCCGAAGAACCTGTTCGCGCTGATCGACGACCCGGCCGCGATCGCGCAAGGTCACGCGACATACGTGACCGAAGCCGTCGCCGCGTTCGCGCGCTGACCGCGATACCCGGGCGGCCGGTGCGCCGCCCGTTTTCCTGCCCTTCGTTCCTGCCTGTCATGAATCTCGTATCGATCCAGGCGCCGGCCGCCGTCGTGATGATCCGGCCGCACCGCTTCCTGCCGAACCCGCAGACCGCGGCCGACAACGCCTTCCAGCGTACGGCCGGCAACGGCGCGCCCGACCTGCCGTCGGTATCGGCCGCCGCGCGCGACGAAGTCACGGCCGCCGCGCAGACGCTCGCCGATGCGGGCGTGCGCGTGCATGTATTCGACGACCACGGCGAGCGCGACACGCCCGACTCCGTATTCCCGAACAACTGGTTCTCGACGCACCCGGGCGGCCATATCGCGCTGTATCCGATGTACAGCCCGAACCGCCGCCGCGAGCGGCGCGCGGACGTGATCGAGATGCTGAAGGCCGAATATCGCGTGCAGGACGTGATCGACTACTCGGGCCTCGAATACGATGACGTGTTCCTCGAAGGCACCGGCGCGATGGTGCTCGACCACGTCGCGCGGATCGCTTACACCGCGCGCTCGCGCCGCGCCGATCCGGTCGCGCTCGAACGCTTCTGCACGCATTTCAATTTCGAGCCGATCTGCTTCGATACCGCCGATGCAAGCGGGCGGCCGATCTATCACACGAACGTGATGATGAGCGTCGCCACCGAATTCGCGATGGTGGGCCTCGACCTGATCGCCGACAGCCGGCGTCGCGGAGAAATCGCGCAACGCCTGACCGAAACGGGGCGCGCGGTGATCGCGCTCGATCCATCGCAAATCGCGAATTTCGCGGGCAATACGCTGGAATTGTCGGGCAAGGACGGGCGTGTGCTCGCGCTGTCGCGGCGCGCGTTCGATTGCCTCACGCGCGACCAGCGCACGGTGATCGAGCGCTCCGCGCGGCTGCTGCCGCTCGACGTGCCGACGATCGAGCTGGCCGGCGGGTCGGTGCGCTGCATGCTCGCGGGGATTCATCTCGCGCGGCGGGCCGTTGCGGCAGACGCGATCGCCGTGGAGTCGGCCGCATCGTTGCGTGAAGCGATGGCGCAGGCCTGACCGCCGCACGATCCGTACAAACGAAAACGGCTGCCGATGCATCGGCAGCCGTTTTTTCAAGGTCGTCGAATCCGTGAGCATCGACGGCATGCTCAGGTATCCCGACGATACCGTCGCCCCACTGCGCCGCTCACCCCGCCAGCAACTTCAACCCGGCCGGCAGCGTCTCGCCGAACACGCGTACCGTGTCGGCTTCGTCGAACGCGATCGCTTCACGCACCATGTCGATCCACGCCGGCGACGCATTCGCAGCCGACAGGCGCTTGATTACCGCGTCGCGCGTCACGTCCGGCAAATCGCGCGAACGGTCTCCGGTCATCCGCGCAATCTGCGCAGCGGAAAACGCGGCCGGCTCGACCTGCTTCCAGTCGAGCGCGAACAGCGCATCGAGCCAGCCGCCGGCGACTTCCGCCGGCACGACGCTGTGCGCACTGCCGTAAAACGGCCGGCGTGCACCGATGCGCCCGAGTGCCCACGCGCACAGCGCACGCTCGGCAGGCTTCTGCAATTGCGCGATCAGGCGTTCGGCCAATTCGACCTTGCGCTCGACGGGCAGCCGTTCGAGCGACGCGGACAGCCGCGTCATGTCGGCCGGGCCGACCTTGCCCGGATCGAACGGCAGCTTGCGCCGCTTGTCGTCGGACGGTTCGAGGAACGCGATCGCGTCGCGCACCTGCGTCTGCGCATCGTCGTCGAGGCCGCCGGCCACGCGCCGCCACAGCGTCCACCACTCCGACCACACCTGCCCGTCGGTCACGTACTGGATCCCGTCGTCGAACAGCGGCCACAGCTGCTCGATGCGCCAGGCATCGAGCGGATGACCGAAACCCGGACGCAGGCAATACCCGGCAAGGTTCAGCCACGCACGCTCGTGATCCGCCGAACGGCGGCGGCGGCGTGCGCGCGCGAGCAGCGCGTCGAACAGCTCGCGCGCGAGCGCGACGTCCCACGCTTCACGCGCGCCGAGCACCTGTTCGAGTTGCGCGCGCAACCGGCGCGTGTCTTTCGGCGCGACACCTGCAGCCTTGCTGCCGAACGAGCGCTCGATCAGCTCGATCGCCTGATCGAGCCGCGGATGTCGCGCGGGCGCGGCGTCGTCGCCGTGCACCGGCACATCGCCGCGCAGCTGGAATTCGAGCTTCCAGCGGCGCGCCGCGTCGTCGGTCGCGATGCAATGCATCTCGAGCGTGCCGACCTCGGTCAGCGACGCGGTGAGCTTCACCGGCGTTTCGCGTGCGTCGCTGCCCGCCTTCGCGTCGACGACCGTCGCGATCGGCGGCAGCCGCACGAAATCGCCGCCGTCGAGATCGACGAGATCACCGGGCCGGTACGGGGTCTCGGCCACGGTCGACATCAAGTGAAAACGCACCGGCTGCCCGAGCTGCAACGCGAACGTGCGATCGTCGAGCCGGATCTCGCGGCCCTCTTCCGCACCGCGCGGCAGCAGGCAGACGCCGCGCGCGGCGGAATCGGCCGCGCCGTCGTCGAGCACGAGGAAATAGCTGCGCGCGGACCCGCCGCCGATGCGCGGCGCATGCCCGGCACGCGCGAGCCCGTACGCGACCGCGCCGCGTGCGACGGCCACGTCCGGATGCGCGTTGTGCAGCACGTCGAGCGGCGCGCCGCGCCATGCGCCGAGCGTCTGCGCGAGACGGCCGGCGAGCGCGCCCGCGCGGAACACGCCGCCGTTGAGCAGCAGCGTGTCGGGTAGCGGGCCTTCCGCATGGCGCTGCAGGAACGCGGCGACATGCCGCGTGACGGCCGCGTCGCTCGCATACGGCAGACCGAATTCGACGATCGCGGCGCGCGCACGACGCGGCAGCTCGCCGGCTTCGACCTGCGGAAAGAACCCGTCGACGACGATCTGCTCGACTTCCTGCCGCGTCAGCTCGGCCGAACGCGCGCCGCCGACGAGCCTGCTGCCCGCGCCGAGCAGCGTGACGGTGACCGACGCCGGCGCATCGTCGCCGAGCAGCCGCTCCTTCGCCGCGCGGCAGCGCTCGACGAGCTGCGACAGGCTCGCGGCCGACAGCCGCGTGCCGGGCTCGGTCAGCCGCGTCTCGACCAGGCGCGCGAGCGCGAGGTCCATGTTGTCGCCGCCGAGCATCAGGTGGTTGCCGACGCCGACACGCGTGAAGGTGGGCTCGCCGTCGTCGCCCGGCGCGACAGCGACGAGCGTGAGGTCGGTCGTGCCGCCGCCGACGTCGCAGATCAGCACGCGCCGCGCGGCGGCGAACGTGTCGCGCAGCGTGTCGCGCTGGCCGTACAGCCAGTCGTAGAACGCGGCCTGCGGCTCTTCCAGCAGCCGCAGCGCGGGCAGCTTCGCGCGGCGCGCGGCCTCGACCGTCAGTGCGCGCGCGCCGTCGTCGAACGACGCGGGCACCGTCAGGATCACGTCCTGCTTCGCGAGCGGCGCATCGGGAAAACGCGCGTCCCACGCATCGCGCACGTGCGCGAGATAACTCGCGCTCGCGTCGACCGGCGACACCTTCTCGACGCCGTCGGCCGCGCCCCACGGCAGGATCGCCGCGAGCCGGTCGACCGACGCGTGCGACAGCCAGCTCTTCGCGCTCGTGACGAGCCGGCCCGGCACCTGCGCGCCGAGCGTGCGCGCGTAGCGGCCGATCACGGCCGGCGGATCGGCGGCCGCGCTCGCGTTTGCTTTCGCAGCGACCGCCCACGGCAGCCGCAACGTGTCCGGCGGCAGCTCGCCCGCCGCCGGGTGATAGCGCACCGACGGCAGCAGCGGCTGCGCGGCCACCGCGCCGGGGCCGACCAGCTGCTCGACGTCGAACACGCGGATCGCGTCGGAACCGGCCTCGACGTAAGCGACGACCGTATTGCTCGTGCCGAGGTCGATCCCGACCGTATAGCGCTTCATCGCGCTCAGGCGGCGCCGCGCACGTCGAACTCGACCTTCCAGCGCTCGTTCGTGCCGCTCGGGATCGCCTCGAGTTCGAGCGTGCCGGCTTCGGTCACGCGTGCATGCAGCTTCACGGGCACGACCTCGCCGACGGTGCGCCCTTCGGCCGGCAGCGTCGCCTGGATTTCCTCGAGCTCCTGCAGTTCTTCCGGCGACCAGTAGTCGAGCAGCGTGCCGACCTGGTCCTGGCGGCGCACCGACGAACCGAAGAAGCGGAACTGCACCGGTTCGCCGACGACGAGGCCGAACTCCTGCGGCGGCAGCGCCGCGTCCGAGCCTTCCTCCATCCCGAACGGCGCGACGCACAGCGCCTGCACCGGCGGCTCGAGCCCCGGCACTGCGGGCATCGCCGATTCGATCGCGACGTAGTACGCACGCGCCGTGCCGCCGCGAATGCGCACGCCACGTCCGCGCTTCACGTAGCCGTAGTACGCGGCGCCGCGCGCGACCGCGAGATCGAGATCCGCGCCTTCGAGCAGGCGGGCGGGCGGCGCGCCTTCGGCGGCGAGCCAGTGGTTGAGCGTATCGAGCACGCGCTGCGTGAGCAGCGTCGACTTGAACACGCCGCCGTTGAACAGCACGGCAGTCGGGTGCAGGAACGTCGCGCCCTGCGGCAGCGTGCGCTGCAGGCCCTCGAGCGAGTCGAGCGCCGCGACCTGGCGGCCGAGGAACGCCGCGAGATGGCGCGTGATGCCCGCATCCTGCGCATACGGCAGGCCGAGCTGCGTCAGGCCGACGCGTGCGCGGCTCACCGGGCGCGCGGCTGCGTCGACCTGCGGGAAGAAGCCTTCGAGGATCGTCTGCGTGAGTTCCGCGCGCGTGAGCTCCGTGCGGATCGACCCGCCGATCAGCTTCGAGCCGCGGCTCGGCACGACGAGCGGCACCGCGTCGGTCGACGGATCGGACAGCAGCGTTTCCTTCGCGGAACGGCATGCGTACGTGAGCGCCCGCAGCTGCCACGGATCGGCCTGCGTGCCCTGCTGCGCGAGCTTGCGCGCGACGACGTGCGCGAGCGCGAGGTCCATGTTGTCGCCGCCGAGCAGGATGTGCTCGCCGACCGCCACGCGATGCAGCTCGAGATTGCCGTCGCGCTCGACCACCGCGATCAGCGACAGGTCGGTCGTGCCGCCGCCGACGTCGACGCACAGGATCAGGTCGCCGACCTGCACCTGCTTGCGCCAGCCGCCCTGGCTCTTCTGGATCCAGCTGTAGAGCGCGGCCTGCGGCTCCTCGAGCAGCGTCATCCGCGAATAGCCGGCGGCGCGGGCGGCCTCGGCCGTCAGCTCGCGCGCGGCCGGGTCGAACGACGCGGGGATCGTGACCGTCACGTCCTGGTCGGCGAACGGCGCGTCGGGATGCGCGTGGTCCCACGCTTCGCGCAGGTGCGTCAGGTAGCGGATCGAGCTTTCCAGCGGCGACACGCGCGACACTTCCGGCGGTGCATCGCTCGGCAGGATCGCCGCGCGGCGATCGACGCCCGGGTGGCACAGCCAGCTCTTCGCGCTCGACACGAGGCGGATCGGCGTGCCGGCGCCGCGCGTGCGCGCCATCTCGCCGACGGCGAAGGCGCGCGAGGCCGTCCACGGCAGCGTCAGGTCGCCCTGCGTGAGTTCGCTTTCATGCGGCAGGTAGAGGAACGACGGCAGCAGGTCGCGCGACTCCAGCGCGCCGGGCGCGGTGAGCTGCGCGATCGGCAGCACCTGCTGCGCGATGGTTTCGCCGTCGCTCGCGGCGCTGTCGACATACGACAGCGCGCAGTGGGTCGTACCGAGATCGATACCGATCGAATAGCGCGGATCGCTCACAGTTCCACCTCCGCCGGTGCGACGACCGAGGCGTCGTGGCTGCCCGTCAGCTTCGGCAGGCGCACGTCGGCCACGCGCCAGCCGCGATGGCTGACCGTGCCCGTGAACGGCGCCGAGCCGACCACGTTGCCGGTCACGCGCACGGCCGTCGCGTCGAAACCGGCCGGCAGCGTCACGCGGCTGCCTTCGGCTTCGTCGCGCACCGGCACGATCGTGAAGTGTTCGCGCAGCGCGGCACGGCAGCCGTCGTGCACGAGGCGCGCGGCCGCGCCGATCTCGGCGTCCGCATAGCCGGCAATGTCTTCCTCGACGAAGTCGATGAAGCGCGCATCGCGCTGCAGCAGGCCGAGCAGTTGCAGCGCGGCCTGCGGGCTCGCTTCGCGCAGCTCGGGGGCCGGCGCCTTCACGGGTGCGGGTGCGGGTGCGGGGGCCGCCGCAACGGGCGCGGCAGCCGGGGCCGGGGTCGGCGCGACCGGCGCCGGGGCGCCGTCGCGCACGCGCAGCACGCCGGCCGCGAACTCGCGGTTGCCGAGCACGGAGAAGAACGTGCCGACGGCAAGCGACAGCCGGCCGAAGAAGGACAGGTTGGATTCGGGCATGAGGTCTGGACTCCTGTGGGCTCGCGACACGGCGAGCGATCTTGCCTGGGCGCCCGGCGGCGGCGTGCGGATTGCGCACTGCCGCCGCCCGGCGCGTGATTCGGTCGCGCCCTCGCGGGTGCGGAAAACCCGTATTTTGCCCTGTGGCGGGCGAACCGGGCAGAAGTTGGGGGACGGAACATCGCGGCGCGACGGTTTCGGCCGCGCCGGCGTGCACGGCGGCCGTGCCCGGCCGCGATGCTGCAGCGCGTCAGCGCGGCTTGCGCCGCCGGGCCGCCTTCGCTTCGAAATCACGCGACAGCATGCCGAGCGTGACTTCGCCGAAGCGGGCGAGCAGCGTCGTCTCGGCCTCCTTCAGCGTGGCCGACAGGTGCGCGTTGACGGCCTGCTCGACCAGGCATTCGGCCTCGTCGTCGGTGACGAGATCGGAGAACAGCGGCGGCTCGCCCACCGCGCCATAGACGTCGAGCAGCGTGATGTCGTCGAGCGCGACACTCAGCGCCCACCCGCCGCCATGTCCCTTCTCCGACTGCACGTAGCCGTGGTCGCGCAAACCGCCGAGCAGGCGTCGCACGACCACCGGGTTCGTGCCCAGCATCGTCGCGATCGTCTCCGACGTCAGCGGGCCGTCCGCCTGGTCCATGTGGATCAGCACGTGCAGCATGCGCGACAGACGGCTATCGGTTCTCACGGGCGGCGCCCCTCTCTCGAAACTTTTGAAGTTGCGTGAATGATACCATCGCCCTATCATGCAACTTCTCGTGTTTCATGAGTTGGATGCCATCGGAACACGTCCTTCATACACGCACGTTCAGGAAAGGAGCGGGTGCATGCATGACCATCATGAAGTGATCGTGATCGGCGGCAGCTTTGCGGGGCTGTCGGCCGCGATGCAGCTTGCGCGGGCGCGCCGCCGCGTGCTCGTGATCGACGCCGGCCGGCCGCGCAACCGCTTTGCCGCGCACGCGCACGGCTTTTTCGGGCAGGACGGCAAGCCGCCCGCGCAGATCGTCGAGGAAGCCGCCGCGCAACTCGCCGCGTATCCGACCGTGCGGCGGATCGCAGGCGACGCGCGCACGGCCGAACGCGATGCGGACGGCCGCTTCCACGTGACGCTGGCCGACGGCAGCCGGGCCAGCGCCGACCGGCTGATCCTCGCGACGGGCATCCGCGACGAACTGCCCGCGCTGCCGGGGCTCGCCGAACGCTGGGGCGTCAGCGTGCTGCATTGTCCGTACTGCCATGGGTACGAGGTGAGCGGCCGGCGGCTCGGCGTGCTCGCCACGCATCCGCTGTCCGTGCACCAGGCGATCCTAATTCCGGACTGGGGCCCGACGACGTGGTTCACGCAAGGCGTGGTCGAGGCGAACCACGAAGAAGCCGCGTTGCTCGACGCGCGCGGCGTTCGCATCGAGCGCTCGCCGGTCGTTGAAATCCTGGGCGACGCGCCGCGTATCGAAGCGTTGCGGCTCGCCGACGGGCAGGTCGTGCCGGTCGATGCGCTGTTCGTCGGCGCGCGTACGGCCATGGCGAGCGATCTCGCGCAGCAGCTCGGCTGTGCATTCGACGACGGGCCGCTCGGCCCCGTCGTGCGCGTCGATGCGGGGAAAGAGACCAGCGTCGCCGGCGTGTTCGCGGCCGGCGACGCGTCGACGCCGATGACCAACGCCACGTTCGCGTCGGCGTCGGGCGTGATGGCCGGGGTCGCCGCGCATCGGTCGCTGATTGTCGGGCTGCGCGCGTGACGCGGCGCGCAGCCCGGGGCACACGATCAGGACTTCGCGATGTTCTCGAGCATGTGGCGCGCATCGTTGATCAGCACGCCGAAGTCGACCGTGTCCGGCGCGGTTTCGACGCCGGTGATCACCGCCGTGATCACCGCCTTCGACCCGTTGTGATACGGATACACCTGCGTGACATACGTCATGTCGCGACCATGCAGCGTGGACACGAAGTAGCTGCTGTAGATCTTGCCCGTCACGGGATCGGCCCAGCCCTGCCGCGCGGTCATCGGACGCGCGAGACGCATGAAGTTCGCGGTCACCGATTCCGAGTTGTACGGCGAATCCACCTCGAAGCGGTAGACGATTTGCAGCGACGTCAACTGCGTGCGCAGGTCCGCGTCGTTGAAGTTCGGCACCGGAAACTTGCCGATCAGCCCCTGCTGATAGGCATTGCGCGTCATCGGCTGAAACGCGACCTGATAACCCTTCGGCGATTCCTGCACGTTGAAGTTGACGTCGTACTTCACGCCCGACCCGGCGACCCCGTTGTCCGTGCGCGCATGGACGACGAACGATCCGGGCGTCAGGTTCTCGAAGCGAAGCCGGTAGTACTGCGCGTTCGCGATGACCTGCACGCTGCGGCTGTCGTAGCCGACATCGCGGACGATGACCGTCGAATACGGCGCGACCTTGCGTGGCTGGATGCCGGGATCGTTCGGAATCTTCAGGACGACCGGCTTCTGGCTCGACACGTCGGTCCGGCCCGCGTCGGACGTCAGCGCGCCCATGATCCCCTGGCCGGCCTGTTGAAGCGGGTTCGTCGCGCCGCACGCGGCGAGCGAAGCGGCCGCGACGACGATTGCGAGGCGGCCTGCCAGGGGACGGGTAAAGACGGACTTCATAAGGTGAGAGGCTCCATTTTTTCGTTGGAATAGGTCTCGGCCTTCCACGGCATGCACCGTGCTGGTCTGGACACGTTGCACAGAAAGCCGGACATCGTCTCTTTATCGGCGCAACGCGACCGTTCTTTAAGCCGTCGACACCGGCCATGTCGCCCGCGCCGCCGCCCCGATGGCCACGACGCGTGATATGCGGTTTAATGCCCTGCATCGTTCACGTTAAGAGACATGAAATGCTCGACCTCGACGACCTTCGGCTCGTACGCGCGATCGGTACGTCGCGCTCGCTGGCCTCCGCCGCCCGGCTGCTCGATCTCACGCCGCCCGCGGTCACGATCCGCCTGCAGCGGATGGAAGCGCGCCTGAACGCCAGGCTCGCGGTGCGGCAGCCGAAAGGGGTCGCGTTGACCGACGAAGGGCAACGGCTGTACCAGGAAGCCGTCGACATTCTCGAGCGCGTGGAAGCGCTGCCGGTCAGCATTTCAGGCGACCACGGCGACGTGCAGGGCACGCTGCGCGTCGTCGCCCCGCTCGGCTTCGGGCGAAAGTACGTCGCGCGGATCGTGCGCGACCTGCAGCGCGCGCACCCGAAACTCGACATCGCGCTCCACCTGTCGGACAGCCCGTTGACCAGCGCGTCGGGGGCCGACGTGGTCGTGCACGTCGGCAGCCTCAAGTCGTCGTCGTGGATCGGCTATCCGCTTGCGCCCAACGAGCGATTTCTGTGCGCGAGCCCTGCTTATGCCCGTCGCATCAAGGCATTGAATCATCCGTCCGACCTGGCCCGATACGACTGCCTGTGCCTGCGCGAGAACGACGAGGACATCCCGCGATGGCGCTTCTCGTCAGGCGGCGACGTCAAGGGTGCGCCACGCCGGTCCGCCGTGATCCGCGTCACCGGCGCGCTGTCCTCCAACGACGGCACCGTCATCACCGAATGGGCGCTGGCCGGGCTCGGGATCGTCGAGCGCTCCGAGTGGGACGTCGCTCCGCTGCTGGCGAACGGCAGGCTCGTCCGGTTGCTGCCCGACTGGCACCTGCCGCCCGCGCCGGTCACGGCGCTGCTGCCGTCGCGCACCGGCCGCTCCGCGCGGCAACGGGTATTCCTCGAAGCCGCGACGCGGTTGCTGAGCCCGCCGCCGTGGCGCGGCAAGGCATGAGTTGCGCCGGGCTCGGGCCCGCGCGATCCGGATGATTAAACCGTGTTTAATGCCGTATTAGCGTTGCGTTAAACACGCGGCCCGTCGACGCCCCTACAGTGTTCGCATCGGCAACCTTCCGAGGCAACACATCGTGGACCTTCAAACCCTCAACACCCCGGCCGCCCTGATCGACGTCGGCCGCATGCGTCACAACATCGGCCGCATGCAGGCACATCTGGACGCGCTCGGCGTCCGGTTCCGGCCGCACGTCAAGACCACCAAATGCACGCACGTCGTCGATGCCCAGATCGCCGCGGGCGCGCAAGGCGTCACGGTGTCGACGCTCAAGGAAGCCGAACAGTTTTTCGCGCACGGTATCCGCGACATCGTCTACGCGGTCGGCATGGTGCCCGCGAAGCTCGGCCAGGCGCTCGCGCTGCGCCGGCAGGGCTGCGACCTGAAGCTGGTCACGGACAGCCTGCCCGCCGCACACGCGATCGCCGAATTCGGGCGCGCGCATGGCGAGCGCTTCGAAGTGTGGATCGAGGTCGACGTCGACGGCCACCGCTCGGGGATCCCGCCCGACGCCGGCCTGCTGATCGACGTGGGCCGCGCGCTGGTCGACGGCGGGCTGGTGCTCGGCGGCGTGCTGGCGCACGCGGGCTCGAGCTACGAATACAACACGCCCGAAGCGCTGGCGGCCATCGCCGAACAGGAGCGCAGCCGCACCGTGCGCGCGGCAGAACGCCTCCGGGCCGCCGGGCTGCCCTGCCCGGTCGTGAGTATCGGCTCGACACCCACCGCGCTCGCGGCGCGACACCTCGACGGCGTCACCGAGGTGCGTGCCGGCGTGTACGTGATGTTCGACCTCGTGATGCACAACATCGGCGTGTGCGACCTGTCCGACATCGCGCTGTCGGTGCTGACCACCGTCATCGGGCACCAGGAAGAGAAAGGCTGCGCGATCGTCGACGCAGGCTGGATGGCGATGAGCCGCGACCGCGGCACGCAGCGTCAGGCGCGCGATTTCGGCTACGGGCAAGTCTGCACCGAACACGGCGACGTGCTCGGCGACTACGTGATGAGCGCCGCCAACCAGGAACACGGGATCGTGTCGCGCGCGGGCGCGCCCGACTCCGGCATCGCGCAACGGTTTCCGATCGGCACCCGCCTGCGCATCCTGCCGAATCACGCGTGCGCCACCGGTGCGCAACATCCCGAGTATCAGGCGATCGGCGACGACGGCAGCGCGCAGGCGTGGCCGCGCTTCTACGGGTGGTGAGCCGAACCGCACGCCTGCACCGTTTCGCCGATACATTGACTATTTGTCCAAAACTGGACAAAATTTAAACACCTTCGTTTTGCGTTGCGCCGAAAGCGCTTGCCCGAACATGCCGACAGACGCCCGACTCCTGCTTCTCGACCGCGATGCCGTCGAACCCGCCCTCGAGGCCGCGCAAGTGACGGCGGCAGTTCGCGAAGCCTTCGTGCTGCACAGTCAACGGGCCGGGCGCGTGTTTCCGGTGGTTCGCGAGAAGCTGCACACGGGCGGCGTATTCGGGATCAAGTCGGGCGACGTCGCGTGCCAGGCGCTGCTCGGCTTCAAGGCGGCCGGGTTCTGGCCCGGCAACCGGGCGCTCGGCGGCGAACCGCATCAGGCCACCGTCGCGCTGTTCGATCCGGCCACGGGCCGCCCGCTGTGCATCATGGACGGCAATGCGATCACCACCGCGCGAACCGGTGCCGCCGGCGGCCTCGGGCTGCAACTGCTCGCGCGTCGCGACAGCACGCGAATCTGCGTGTTCGGCACGGGCGTGCAGGCGCGCGTCCAGCTCGACTACGCGCTCGGGCTGCTGCCGCAACGGTGCACGGTGCGGTACGTGAACGTCAGCGGCGAGCCCGACCCGGAGTTCGAATCGGCGTTCCGGGAGCGATGCCCGATCGGCGTGGCACGCGACCGGAACGACGCGGTGGCCGATAGCGACGTGGTCATCACGGCCACACCGGGCGGCGGCGCGCTGTTCGATGCGGATGCGGTTCGGCCGGGCACCCACCTGACCTGCGTCGGCGCCGACACGGCTGGCAAGCGCGAGCTTCCGGCAGGCGTGCTGGAACGCGCGCGCATCGTCGTGGACGATCACGATCAGGCGCGCAGCATCGGCGAGTGCCAGTGGGCGCCGGATTTGCCATGCACTGAAATCGGTGACATCCTCGCCGGAACCGCGTCGGTCGACCGCGCGCCGCACGAGATCACCGTCTTCGACATGACCGGGCTGGCGCTTCAGGACCTGACCGTCGCCCGCTTCCTGTATCGACAGGCCCTCGAAAACGGCACCGGAATTTCCATTCGGTGGCCGTGGTAAACGAAACCCTCTCGTCAACCACCATGCGTCTCGCCAAAGTTTCCGCCCTCTCCTTCGACCTGGACGACACCCTGTGGCCGTTCGGGCCGGCCGTCGTACGGGCCGAAGCGGCGCTTCACGCATGGTTGATCGAGCACGCGCCCGGTACCGCGCGCGTGCTGTCCACGCAGCAGGCGCTGAGCGGATTGCGTGAGGAATACGAACGATTGTGCCCCGGGCTCGCCGGCGATTTCCGTGCGATGAGGATCGGATCGATCCGGCTTGCGCTGGAGCGTGCGAACGAGGATGTCGCGCTCGCCGAGCACGCGTACGCGTACGCGGCGTTCTTTGCCGCGCGCAACCGGGTCGAATTCTATGACGATGCGTTGCCGGCGCTCGCGTGGCTGAGCGCGCGGTTTCCGTTGATCGCGGTGACCAACGGCAACGCCGATCTCCGGATGACCGGCGGCGGCGAATACTTTCGTGCGACGCTCAGCGCGCAGGCGTTCGGGGTCGCGAAGCCGGAGCCCGGGATCTTCCATGCGGCGGCGGAAACGCTCGACGTGCAGCCGGCGGAACTGCTGCACGTCGGGGACGACTATCACCTCGATATCGTCGGGGCGTTGAACGCGGGGCTTCAGGCAGCGTGGGTGGTTCGCGACACGCATCCGGAACCGGAACGTGTGCAGCAGCAGGCCGCCGCACCGCACCTTACGCTCAACGACCTGTCGATGCTGTGTCGCGCGCTCGGCGGGCCTGACGACGTAGCGTGAGCGCAAGCGCCTGTGTGCGCCGCGTGCGCGACGCACGCATTACCGCCATGACTTGCTGACGACAGGCACTCGCCCACTGCGCAAATGGAACGACCGGCCGCCGCACGCTCACGCCGCCTTGCGCGCGTCCGCGATCCGCTGCGGCGCCTTCGGCCGCGCATACAGCCGTTCGAGGTACGCCCGCAGCTGCGGGAACGATTCGATCAGGTTGCACTCGCCGGCCCAGTCGATCAGGTAAGCCGTCACGCAATCGGCCACCGTCAGCGTGTCGCCGACGATGAACTCGCGCCCTTCCAGATGCTTGTCCAGAATCGCGGCCATCGTCCTGAAATCGTCGCGCGCCAGCTCGATGTCGGCCGGCGAGCGCTTCTCCGGCGGATACAGGAACGAATGCCGCGTGATCCGCCACAGCGGCTGCTCGAGCTCCGTCACCGCGAACATCACCCACCGGTAGGCCTGCGCGCGCAGCGCCGGATCGACCGGCAGCAGCACCTTCTCCGGGTACTTGTCCGCGAGATACAGCACGATCGCGGCCGATTCGGGAATCACGAGGTCGCCGTCCACCAGCACGGGCACCTTGCCGGCCGGATTGAGGCGCAGGAATTCGGGCCGCTTGTGCTCGCCCTGGAGCAGGTTCACCGAGACGAACTCGAAGTCGGCATCCAGCTCCTTCAGCCCCCACAGCGCGCGTTGCGAGCGGGTGCCGGCAAATCCGTAAAGCTTCATCGCCAGTCTCCATCCAGAATGTCGGAAATGTCCGCATGCCGGCCACGGCGCTTCGCCGATCCGCAACGCCTGGCCTCGCGCGTCGTTTACGCGCCGGGAATCGCCAGCACCGGCATCACGTCGATCGCCACGCCCGGGAACAGCGTGAAATGCGGATGGCCTTCGAACAGGGCGGCCGCCGCATCGTGCGACGCCGCCCGCACGACGGTAAAGCCGCTCATCGCGTTCGACGTGTCGGTGACGCCGGCCGCATCGATCGTCTTCGTCTTGCCGAGCGGCCCGCCCATCTCGACGATCGCGTCGCGATTGCGGTCGACCCAGGCATGCCACGCGGCGATGCCGTCGCGCTCGCGCGTGCGCCGTTCGTCTTCCGGCAGCGCCAGCCAGGCCTTCATGGCCGGGCTATCCTTGGCGCCGAGAAATACCGCGAGATACAACTGCTGTTGAGCACTCATGCCGCCTCCTCCGGTGACGGGCACGACGGACTGCCGCGCCTCGACCTTGACACAATAGGTTGATATCAACACAATTGCAACATGGCACGAAAAGAAAAGCTCCCTTTCGAAACGACGCTGATGGTGCGCGATTGCTGCCTGTGCCTGCACATGCAGCGCGCGGCGCGTAATCTTGCGCGGATCTTCGACGATGTGCTGCGCCCGCTGGACCTCACCAACGGCCAGTTTTCGCTGCTGATGTCGCTGAACCGGCCGCAGCCGGCGCCGATGAAATCGGTCGCCTCGCTGCTCGCGATGGATCGCACCACGCTCACGGCCGCACTCAAACCGCTCGAGCGGCGCGGCCTCGTCACGATCGCGCAGGACCCGGACGACCGGCGCAGCCGTCTGCTCGAACTGACGCAGGCCGGCCACGACCTGCTGGCCGAGGCATTTCCGCTGTGGCAGCAGACGCATGCCGAGATCGAACGACCGTTCGCACCGGAGGAAGTCGATCAGTTGCGCGGCCAGTTGCGTGTGCTGTCCGTCGATCCGGCCGCACGCGGCTGAACGGAACCGGCGCGCGACTTACCGAGGCAGGCCGGCCGGCTTCCGGCCCTTCTTCGGCAACAGCAGTCGGGCGAATTCCTGCAGGAAGGCCACGGGCCCGTGCGCATGCAGCGCCTGCCCGCTGCTCAGCGCGCCGTCGATGACGGTCGCGAGCCGCAGCGCGAAGGTTTCCGGTTCGTCGACGCCCATCGCGCCCGCCAGCTCGGTCAGCCGGCGCCGCAGCTCCTGCTTGTGCGCGACGGCCACCTTGCGGGCCGGATGATTGCCGTCCGCGTATTCGGCGGCGATGTTGATCTGCGGGCAACCGCGATAGCCGGGGCGCGCGATGCGTTCACCGATCCATTGCAACTGCGCATCCAGTTCCTCGCGCGGCGTGCGCCGGTACCGCGCGGCCACCGCATCCCAATGCGCCCAGAAATCGGCGTCCTCGCGCAGCAGGAACGCTTCGATCAGGTCGTCCTTCGTCGCGAAGTGACGATAGAGGCTCGTCTTCGCCACACCCGCCTGCGCGACGATCAGATCCACGCCGACCGCGCGCGTGCCCTCCCGGTAGAACAGCTCGCTGGCCGTTTGCAGAATGCGTTCGCGCGTATCGGGCGCGTTCCCTGGTGTACCTGTTTCCTTTTTCATCCCGACCCGGCCGTGCTGGCCGCCCTTGCCGCAACAGTGAGCCGATCATAGCACCGCGGGATTGACGACGATACAGGTCTGTACTATAAAACAGACCGTTCTGTATCGGAGTTGATCATGGACGATCGAATGACGGTTGCAGTCTATGGCGCCACGGGTCATACCGGGCGGTTTGTCGTCGCCGAGCTCGCACGGCGCGGCCTGCGCGCGATCCGCATCGGCCGCGATGCGGCGCGGCTCGCGGAAGGCGGCGGCGAAGCGTCGCTCGCGCGCGTCGCCGCGATCGACGATCCGGCCGCGCTCGACACCGCGCTGCGCGGCGCGGATACCGTGATCAACTGCGCGGGGCCGTATCTCGATACCGCGCTGCCGCTGGCCGATGCCGCACTGCGTGCCGGCATCCCCTATCTCGACCTGACGGCCGAGCAGCCGTCGGTGCTGGCGCTGGCCGAACACTGCGATGCCCGGGCACGCGCCGCGGGCGTGACCGTCGTGCCGGCCGCGGCGTTCTACGGCGGCCTGGCCGACCTGCTCGTCACGGCCGTCGTGGACAAGAGCCAGCCGATCGAGCGCGTCGATATCGCGACCGGGCTCGACCGCTGGCACCCGACGCGCGGCACGCGCGTGACGGGCGAACGCAACCGCGCGGTACGGCTCGTGCAGAAGGACGGAATACCGACGCCGGTGCCGTCGACCCCACGCGAACGCGCATGGCCGTTCCCGCCGCCGATCGGCCGGGTCGACGTCACGCTGCTGCCGTTTTCGGAAGTGATGACGCTCTCGCGCCACCTGCGCATCGACACGATCGAATCGTGGCTCGCGACGCTCGCGCTGCGCGACGTGCGCGATGCCGCCACGCCGCCGCCCGAGCCGACCGACGCGCTGGGCCGCTCGGCGCAGCAGTTCGCGATGGACGCGATCGTCGTGCAGGGCGGCACGACGCACCGCGCGACCGCGTCCGGGCGCGACATCTACGCGGTCAGCGCACCGATCATCGTCGAAGCCGCCGTGCGCCTGATGACGGGCCGCACCGTGGTGTCAGGCGGCGTGCGCAGCCTCGGCGAACTGTTCGACGCACGCGATTTTCTCGCGGCGCTCGATTCGGTAGCAGTATCGTTCGGCACGACGACCGACCCGGTTTTCCACAAGGAGACACAAACATGAGCAGCAACGAGAAAGGCGCGTATTTCCGGTCGCTTCACCGCGCGGGCCAGCCGCTGGCGCTATTCAACGTGTGGGACGCCGGCAGCGCGCGCACGGCGGCCGACGCGGGCGCCGTCGCGCTGGCAACCGGCAGCTGGTCGGTCGCGGCGGCCAACGGGTTCGTCGACGGCGAGCAGATGCCGCGCGCGCTCATGATGGACGTGCTCGAGCGCATCACGCGCGCGACCGACCTGCCCGTCACCGTCGATCTCGAAAGCGGGTACGGCGAGCGGCCGGAAGATGTCGCCGCAACGATCGCGCTCAGCATCGAGGCCGGCGCGATCGGCTGCAACCTCGAGGACAGCTTTCCGGCGACGGGCGAATTGCGTGACGTCGAAGCCGCCGCAGCGCGTCTCGCGGCAGCACGGCAGGCTGCGGATCGCGCGGGCGCCGACTACTTCATCAACGCACGCACCGACGTGTTCTTCAAGGCGCCGGCCGACACGCACGACGAGCGCCTGCTCGACGCCACGCTGGCCCGCGCACGCGCATACGCGGCGGCCGGCGCCGACGGGCTCTTCGTGCCCGGGCTGCGCTCGCCGGCGCTCATTCGCGCGCTGACGGCCGCATCGCCGCTGCCGGTGAACGTGATGCGCGTCGCGGAAACGCCGACATTGGCCGAACTCGCGGACTACGGCGTGGCCCGCATCAGTCACGGGCCGTATCCGTACCTGCAGGCGATGAAGACGCTGGCGGAGATGGTCAGGCAAGGCGGCTGACGCGCGTTGTCCCTTGGTACAGGGGGTGGCCGGCACGGCGATGCTGGCCGTACACGACGACGACCATCACAGGTCGCCGGGTTTCTCCCAGACCTTGACACGCGCCATCGCTCGCTCGACGTCATCCATGTCGTCGGCGCCGAGCGACAGGTCGAATTTCCCGGTGATGATCTTTCTGACCTCGGCCAGCCGCCGGGTCACGCCGCCCTCGTCGATGAACCGGTTGGTCTCCCGCGCATACTCCTGATCCGGGCCTGCGGCTGCCGCCGGGCCAGCGTGATAGTAGCGGCCGATATTGCGCAACGAAATGAGGATGTATTCGATCTCCGTGAGTACACGCAACGCCTCGTCGCCGGACAACCCGATCGTTTCGTTTTCCTTCTTCATTTCGCGTTCTGTCGCGCTCATTCGTCGGTTGCCTCGCTATTTGCGGACGTTGATTCCGTCAGGCCCGATGTCGTCCACAAGTTCGATCGCACGAACGTCGAACGCGGGATCGGGCGCCCTTCCGGCCAGCGCCTGAAAAAGATCGCGAACATATTTCTCCTTGTCCGTCACGTCGTCCAGCGGAATCGCGTGCGGCACGATGCCACGCCAGTGCGCCAGCCATGAACCCGAAGCCAGCACATACTCCAGTGCGTCGACGACACGCGCCCGGGATTCAGCGCCGTATAGCCCGAACCGGGTCTTCATCTGCCGGAGCAACCACGCCCTGCCGTCATCGGAGTTGATGTAGAAATTGTCCAGCTCGTCATCGGTCATGATGAACAAGCAGCCGTACAACGGCCTCAGATAGTGAAAATCGATTGCCTTCTTCATAGAACCGGGCACTCCACGAACGCAGTTGCCATGTGAAAAAGTCCAGGGAGCCCATCGTGCTGCGCATGCGAACGGCCAATGCGTTCGCCGCGCCCTCTTTGCCGGACCACGATCGCCCGCACTTCCGGCTGCGGGCGCCAACACGGGCCACGAATGGCGGCTCATCATACGATCGAATACATGCGCCGGGTGCTCCAGCCCGCTGAGCCGCAGCCTTGCGGCGCGATCGATTCGCGCCGCTCACGGCCCAACCGGCCCGTTACGATTACATCCCATGTAATTGGCGCACGACACGGCCGCTCCTACGCTTCGGGTGTCGCGCCGCCATTCCGGCGGCGCTCATCGCCCCGGAGACGTCATGTCCGCCTACCCGCTTCACACCCTCGCCTCGGCACCGGCTGAATCGAAGCCCGTGCTCCAGCAACTCCAGCACACCTTCGGCACGATCCCGAACATCGCGGCGGCCATGGCCGCGTCGCCGGTGCTGATCAACGGCTTCATCGGCCTGTTCGAGCGCGTGCACGCAAGCAGCCTCACCGAGCCGCAGATCCAGACGCTCCTGCTCACCAACGCGGTCACGAACGCGAGCGAGTGGCCGGTCGCATTCCATACCGCGCTAGCGCTGAAACAGGGTGTGACCCACGCCGACGTCGACGCGATCCGCCGCGGCAACCTGCCCGGCGACGCACAACTGGCCGCGCTGTCGGCCACGGCACGCCAGCTGATCGACACCCGCGGCCGCCTGACCGATGCCGACCGGCAGTCGTTCCTCGACGCCGGCTTCAACGATGAACAGTTGCTGGAAGTGATTGCGGTGGTCGCCGCGTCGACGATCACGAACTACGTCGGCAGCGTGACGCGGCCCGCGCTCGAAGCGCCGTTCGACGCGTTCGCGTGGCATGCGCATGCCGCGTGAGTCCGATATAGTCGTTCGCGTCGCTCACGGAACGCCCACGGAGGCACGATGAACGCCAGCCGCCGCGATCGGCACGCGCCGCCGCACGAACTGGGCCGGTTGCTGCGCTACTGGCGCGACGTGCGCGGCGTGAGCCAGCTCGACCTGTCGCTCGACGCGGGCATCTCGCAGCGCCAGATCAGCTTCATCGAAAGCGGGCGCAGCGTGCCGGGCCGCGACACGCTGCTGACGCTCGCGCAGACGCTCGATGTGCCGCTGCGCGAACGCAACGCGCTGCTGCTCGCGGCCGGTTATGCGCCCGTGTATTCGGAAGCGCCGTGGGATGCGCAGGAGATGCACGGCGTGATCCGCGCGCTGGAGCGGGTCGTGCGCCAGCACGAGCCGTTTCCGGCGATCGTGATGGATCGCCACTGGAACGTGCTGATGACCAACGACGCGGTACCGCGCTTTTTCGGCTGCTTCATCGACATGGCCGCGCGCGACGGCCCGCGCAACCTGCTGCGCCTGATGTTCGATCCGCACGGCATGCGGCCGTTCATCGCCGACTGGGATACGGTATCGCGCAGCCTGCTGCAGCGCGTGCATCGCGAATCGGTCGGCCGCGTGATCGACGACGACACGCGGCTGCTCCTCGACGACCTGCTCGCCACCTCCGATGCGCCGAGCGACCGGGCATCGCCGCCGGCCCCCGCCGCCGCGCCGTCGCTGCCGGTCATCCCGATCGGCTTCGTGCATGAAGGCGTCGTGCTGCGCTACTTCTCGCTGGTCACGACGGTGGGTACGCCGCAAAGCGCCGCCGCGCAGGAATTGCGCATGGAATGCATGTTCCCCGCCGACGACGCAACCGACGCGCGCCACCGGCAGTTGCTCGACGCGCACGCGCCGATGCGCTGAGCGGGGGCATCGGGCGCACGCGCGACACCTTCGAAACTCAGGATGCCTTGACGAAATCGATGAACGCGCGCAGTGCCGGCGGCACGAGGCGGTGCCCCGGGTAGTAGAGAAACGGCCCCGAAAACGGTCGCCACCACGGTTCGAGCACAGGCTCGAGCGCACCGCTGTCCATATGCGGACGCAGCCAGTCTTCGAACAGATGCACGATCCCGGTGCCGGCGATCGCCGCGTCGACCATCAGGTCCGTCGCGCCGCCGATTTGCACCAACAGCGGCCCGGGGGCCGGCTCGACCCGCACGACCTCGCCGTCGCGCTCGAACTCCCACGGCGGCATCGCGCCGCTCGCGAAGCGTCCGCGCACGCAGCGATGGTCGAGCAAATCGCGCGGGTGACGCGGCCGGCCATGACGGTCGAGATAACCGGGCGCGGCCGCGGTCGCGAAGCGCTGGACGCGCGGGCCGATCGGTACCGCGATCATGTCCTGTTCGAGCCGTTCGTCATAACGGATGCCGGCGTCGCACCCGGCCGCCAGCACGTCGACGAAGTTCTCGTCGGCGATCACTTCGAGCCGGATATCCGGGTACGCATCGAGGAAACGCGGCACGATCGCGGGCAGCACGAGCCGGGCCGCGCTGACCGGCACGTTGAGCTTCAGCGTGCCGGCCGGCTTGTCCCGGAATTCGCCGACCCCGTCGAGCGCCGCTTCCACTTCGGTGAGCGCGGGCCCGAGGCGCAGAAGCAGCCGCTCGCCGGCTTCGGTGAGCACGACGCTGCGCGTCGTGCGGTGCAGCAGGCGCACACCCAGTCGTGCTTCCAGCCGGCGCACGGCCTCGCTCAGCCCCGACGCGCTCAGGCCCGTCATGCGCGCGGCGTCGCGAAAGCCGCTGGCGCGCGCCACTGCCATGAACGCATTCAGGTCGCCCAGATCGGTTTGCATTGTTTGCCTTTTCGTACAACCCGTGCGGATTATGACGGCTTATCGCGCAGACGGCCAATGCCTATGCTGGGCGCACTTTCGACAGGAGCACAGTCATGTCCGACATCCGACACACCGCCGCCTTCCGGCTCGGCGATCGCCACGTCAAACGCATCGGCTACGGCGCGATGCAGCTCGCGGGACCGGGCGTATTCGGCCCGCCGAGGGATCGCGATGCCGCCCTGAACGTATTGCGCGAAGCCGTCGCGTCCGGCGTCGACCATATCGACACCAGCGATTTCTACGGCCCGCACGTGACCAACCGGCTGATTCGCGAAGCATTGCATCCGTATCGCGACGATCTCGTGATCGTCACCAAGATCGGCGCGCGACGCGGCGACGACGCATCGTGGCTGCCCGCCTTCGCGCCCGCCGAACTCGAACGGGCCGTACACGACAACCTGCGCAACCTCGGAGTCGACGTGCTCGACGTCGTCAACCTGCGCATCATGTTCGACCCGCACGGGCCGGCCGAAGGATCGATCGAGGCGCCGCTGAGCACGCTCGCCGACCTGCAGCGGCGCGGGCTCGTCCGCCACGTCGGCCTGAGCAACGTCACGCCCGCGCAGGTCGCGCAGGGCCGGCGGATTTGCGACATCGTGTGCGTGCAGAACCACTACAACGTCGCCCATCGCGGCGGCGACGCGCTGATCGACGCGCTCGCCCGCGACGGCATCGCCTATGTGCCGTACTTTCCGCTCGGCGGCTTCTCGCCGCTGCAGTCGTCGACACTGTCCGACGTGGCGGCGCGCGTCGGCGCGACGCCGATGCAGGTCGCGCTCGCGTGGCTGCTGCGTCGCGCGCCGAACATCCTGCTGATTCCCGGCACGTCGTCGGTCGCGCATCTGCGCGAGAACCTCGCGGCGGCCGGCCTCGTGCTGCCGGACGATGCGCTCGCGGACCTCGACCGCATCGCGGGCGCCGGCACCGCCTGACGCTCGACGGGCGGACGGCCGCCGGCGTGCCTGCACCACCGCGCCACCGCGCCGGCCCGCCGGCCGGTCAGGACGCGGCGACGCCGACCCGCTTCGGCACGCCCGTCACGATCGCCGCGACCGCGACGGCCAGCACGACCGCCGCGCCGACGAACACGCCAGCCGCGCCGTTCGCGTCGAACACGACGCCGCCAGCCGCCGCACCCGTCGCGATGGCAAGCTGGATCGCCGCGACGATCAGCCCGCCTGCGCTTTCGGCTTCATCGGGCACGGTACGCGTGACCCAGGTCGACCACGCGACCGGCACGCCGCCGAAGGCCATCCCCCACAACGCGACGAGCACCGCATCGATCATCGGCGCGCGGCCGAGCGCGACGAGCGCGACGGCGAGCACGACCATCAGCGCGGGCATCGCGATCAGCATCGGCCGCAGCCGGTGTTCGAGCACGCGGCCCGCGAGCGACGTACCGACGAAGTTGGCGATACCGTAGCCGAGCAGGATCGCCGACAGGCCGTTCACGCCGACGCCCGCGACCTGTTCGAGGAACGGCCGCAGATACGTGAAGAATGCGAAATGCCCGGTAAACACGAGGATCGTCGCGAACATCCCGAGGCCGACGGTCGGCCGGCGCAGCACGTCGATCAGCGTCCGCAGCCGCGTCGTGCCGCTCGGCGGCAGCGACGGCAGCGTGACGAGCTGCGACACGAACGCGATACCGCCGAGCGCGCCCGCGATCAGGAACACGTTGCGCCAGCCGATCAGGTGACCGAAGTAGCTGCCCATCGGAGCGGACGCGATCGTCGCGACCGCCACGCCGCTGAAGATGATCGACAGCGCACGCGGCACCATCGCCGTCGGCACGAGCCGCATCGTGGTGGCCGTCGCCATCGTCCAGAAGCCGCCCAGCGCGACGCCGAGCACGACGCGGCCGATCAGCAGCATCGTCAGGCTGGTCGCGAACGCGACCGCGAGATTCGACGCGACGAGCAACACCGAAAACGCGAGCAGCACGCGCCGCCGGTCGATCGTGCGCGTCACCGCGGAGATCAGGAGGCTCGTGACGAGCGCCACCGTCGCGGTGGCCGTGACGGCCTGCCCGGCGACGCCTTCGGTCACGCCGAGGCTCTCGGCCATCGGCGTCAGCAGGCTCGCGGGCAGGAATTCGGCCGTGACGAGCCCGAACACGCCGAGCGCCATCGCAAATACCGCGCCCCAGGCCGGTTCGCGGGGGGCCGCCGTCGCGGCGACAGAGGAAATTCCGGGATTCATGCGTCGTTCCGTGTCGTTTAGGGAAAATACCGATGACGGCGTATCGTAAGGAACCACGGCAGGACGGTCTATGACATACAATCCGCTCTTGTTGATCGATCGTCCGAATCTCGCCATGTCCGAGCCCTTGCCTTCGTCCGCGTCCGACGTACACGACCTCGTCAGCGAACTGCTGCTGGGGATGCGCCTGAGCGGCGTCCAGTACCGCCGCATCCAGGTGGCGCGGCCGTTCGGGCTGAGTTTCGGCGATGCGCCGGGCCGCGCGCAGTTCCATTTCGTCGGGCGCGGGCCCGTGCTGCTGCGCGACGCGAACGGCGAGACGATGCAGCTCGAAGCCGGCGACGCGATCCTGCTGCCGCACGGCGGCATGCACGCGCTGGTCTCCGACCCCGATGCGCCGTGCCGCGAGATCAACGGCTTCGAGGTCGCGAAGATCTGCGATACGGTGGCGTCGGTCGCATCGGTGGCGTCGGCGGGCGCGTCGCCGGCAAGTTGCGCGACGACCGAGCCGGGCGCCGGCGACGCGCTGATCTTCAGCGCGTGCATGGAGCTCGACCTCGGCGGCATGCAGCCGCTCGTCGGCACGATGCCCGAGTTCATGCACGTCGGCACGCTGCTCGCGCGCTACCCGGAAATCCGCCCTATGCTCGATGCGATGGAGCGCGAATCCTGCTCGGCGCGCGCGGGCTTCGCCGGCATCCTCGCGCGGCTCGCGGACGTGGTCGCGGCGTTCATCGTGCGCGGCTGGGTCGAATGCGGCTGCGGCGACGCGACGGGCTGGGTGCAGGCGCTGCGCGAACCGAAGCTCGGCCGCGCGATCGTCGCGCTGCATCGCGATCCGGGCCGCAACTGGAGCGTGGCGGAACTCGCCACCGAAGCGGGCGTGTCGCGTTCGGTGTTCGCCGAACGCTTTCTCGCGGCCACCGGGATGACGCCCGTGCGCTACCTGACCGAGCTGCGGATGCGGCTCGCCGCGCAATGGATCACGCGCGACCACGAGACGATCGAGGCCGTCGCGTACCGGCTCGGCTACGGCTCGCTCGCCGCGTTCAGCCGCGCGTTCAAGCGCGTGGTGGGCAAGCCGCCGGGCGCCGTGCGCGCGGACGGCGAGGCGCGCGTCGAAGCGTAAGGCGCGACGGGTCACGCGCCATGTGTCACGCGCCATGTGTCGCGCGTAATGCCGGCCGCGGCCGCCGGCCGTCGCCCGAATTGCCGCCCGAATTGCCGCCCGAATCGCCGCCCGAATCGCCGCCACGCGTGATTGCCGCGCTCAGTCGCTGCGCGCTTCCAGCCTGTCGACCAGCGCCGTCGCGCACTGCACGGCAAGCGCCGCGCACTGCTCCGCATCCACCACCGCGCCGCCGGCAACGGTGCCTTGCACGATCCGGCCCAGCAATTCCTTCGAGAGATCGGCGATCTCGTGATCCCGTTCCGTCATGATGTCCCTCCTGCGCGTCGACCAATGGTCTCCACACGCTCACGTCCCCTGCCCGATCAACGTTCAGCGCCCTTTCGCCCGCACGACGATCTGCGCCTGCGTGTCGCGCTCGATGCGTTCGAGCGACGCGCGCAACGCCGTGAACTCGTCCTGCGTACACACCTGGCGGCCGAAATCCGCCGTCATCCGCCGCGAGACCTGCACGACATGCGCGGCCGCGTCGAATACGTAATGCGACGTGAAGTCGACGAAGCGGTCGTGCACGGCCGTATCGGCCGGCAGGTCGGTCACCGCGACGTCGGCCGGCAGCGCGATCTGGCCGGTCTCGTCGAACGTGCCGCCGATACAGCCCCACGGCTGCGTGCGCACGGGTTCGGCCAGCCAGCTCTCGACCTGCGTCCCGATGCCGCCCGTCAGGCTCGACAGCGCGGGCAACGCGGTCGTGCCGTCGGGCCATACGAAATGATCGAGCGTACCGGAAAGCGTCACGTCGAACGGCCCGTCGGTCACGCGCCGGTCGCTGGTCGACAGTTGCGCGCGGCCGCGCAAGCCGCTTTGCCGCAGACGGTTGTTCGCGAGCTGGACGATGGCGTCGGGTGTCGCGCGGCGAAACAGGTTGCGTTCGAGTTCGGCCGTCCAGCCGTCATCCTCGATGTACGCGTGAAACTGCGTGGCGCCCGGCCCGGCCGCATCGATTTCGACGCGCGCGACGCGGCCGCGCGGCTGCGTGGCCGGCGTGCGCGACAGCACGCCCGAATCGACGAGCAGCGCGGGGCGATCCATCACGATGGGCGGCAGATAGCCGAACGCGATGCCGGCCGTCGTCGTATCCGCATAACGGGCGAGATCGGGCAGCCACGTGATCGCGTGATTGATCGCCCCGCCGCCGTAACCGGGCACCGACGGCAGCGTGTAGACGGACCCGAGGTTGATCAGCACCGGTTCGCTGCGAATGCCGACCGCCGCGAGCAGCGCGCCGAACAGCGCGACATGATCCTTGCAGTCGCCGTAGCGGTTGCGCAGGATGTCGGTGACGCGATGCGGCGCGGCAGCCGTTTCGCCGAGAAACAGCCCGACGTAGCGCACGTTCGCCTGCACCCAGTCGTACAGGATGCGCGCCTTGTCGCGCGGATCGGCGGCGCCCGCGGTCAGCGTGCGCGCCAGTTGCGTCACGGCCGGATCGTCCGTGCCCGGATCGACGGCCGCGTTGCGGTAGCGCGCGGCGAACGCCGCATAGTCGGGCAGCGTCGACACGACGAGCCGGTCGCCGTAGGTCGCGTAGCCGACCGCGCCGTTCTCGATGCGGTCGTACGGGCCGTGCCGGTAGTCGAACTCGTAGCGCGTGCGGCCGTTCGCGGTGACCGGCGGCAGCGCGACGTAGCCGCGCGCATCCGCGTACAGCGGCATGTCGGCCGGCACGTCGAAGATCAGCCGCTGGTTGTCGACCGGCTCGCGCGAAGGCTCCACGGTGTAGCCGAAGTAGCCGCGGTTGACGGGCTTCGTGCGGGTCTTGCGGAACGCCACGCGCGTGCTCGACCCGGCTTCGACGCCGGGAAACACGACGGTGCGCAACAGCCCGTCCTGGAACGTCGGCGCGCCGGCCGAGCGCGGTTCCTGCACGTCGCGGATGCCGTCCACGCCGACCGGATGCGCGACACCGTCGCGGTCGATCGTCTCGGCCGCGAGCAGCTCCACCTTCTCGAGATTCTTGTCGAACCACACGTAGCGCTGCGCGACGGCATCGATGCCGTTCGCGTTGTTCGCGCGCAGCGTCGAATCGTCGTGCTCGTCGAGCGAACCGTCGTGCTGGATCACGAATTCGTGGACGTCGCTGACGAGCGTGACGGGCGCTGTGCCGGCTGTGTCGGCCGCGTCGTGCGTCGCGTCGGCGGCCACGTTCGTGCCCGGGCTCGCACCGGCCGCATGCGATGCGCCGAGCGCAACAGCACATGCCAACATCCAGCCGGCCAGGCCGACAGAAAAGCGCACCACATCGCACCTCGTCGCGGTTCGGAAAACGCGGCCGCGCGGCGGGCAAGATCACGCGCGCGGCCCTCGTGCCGGCCAGTGTGGGCGACGCATCCGCACGCGTCAAGCCGGCGCAGGCCGACCTACAATGAGTCATCGAAGTGTCATCGCGCGCGGCCGGGAGGCACCATGGAAAGCGCAATCGTGGAAGGCGTCGTCCTGCTGGCATTCGCCGCACTCGCCGCGCTGTTCTTCTTCAAGCGCCCGGGGCGCAACCGCGCAAGAGCCAGATTCCATCATCCGCTGCTGCGGCGACCGAGCCGTCCGCATCGGCATCATCGGCCCTGACGGCCGCCAAGGGGCAGTCGCCGGCGGCGCTTGCCGCGTCGCGTCCACGCGGGCGCGCAACGCGGCTGCCCGTCCCGCCGACCGACGTTCATCGGCAGCAGCACCATCTGCTTGCCGTCGACGTGCAGGCGCGCCTGCAACTCGACCGGTGTCTGGTTGTGCAGCCAGGCCGGGAGGGAATTCACGCAACGGAAGATCAGCTTGCTCGCGAAGCACACGGCGTTCGGGTACTCGTCGAGCGTCGACGACGCGAGGTTCATGAATTCGACGACGGGGTTCGTGCCGAACGCGATCCGGTAGTTAGCCGCGATGCCGCTGCGACGGCAATGCGCGACATCGTTGTCGAGCGTCGTTGATCGCGCGACGCAGCCGTTCGAGATGTTCGTGCCCGTCGTATGCCTTCGCATCGACCTCGCCGACCGCGAGGACGATCACGTTGCGGAAGTGCCCGGGAAACAGCCGGTTGACCCACAGCAGCACGCGCATGCTCGCGCCGCGATGCTTGCCGACCAGCAGCACGGCCGCCGGTTGCGACGGATCGGGCTTGCCCGGCACGGTCGCCTCGTCGACTTCGGGCGGCTTGCCCGAGAACAGTTCGTCTTCCTTGGCGAGCTGCGCGCGTGTACGCGTAGTGGCGGTTGATCGTGAGGCACATGCACTCGTCACGAACAGCGGCGTCGCGACGCGATAGCCGCCACCCGTCGGAAACAGCGCGATCCCCCGGTTGTAACCGAGCGCGATGATGAACACGGTGGCCGCCGTCGCGAGTGCGAGGAACAGCGCGAGCGGCGTGTGGTGCGCCAACGCGAGGAACGCCTCCTCCAGGCCGTAGCACGACGACGAAAGGCCGTCGGCGCCGAGCCCGACCCAGGCCAGCAGCGGCGTCACGGCGATCGCATGCCGCGTGTGCGGATCGAGGGGGGCGAACGGCTTGCCGACGAGCAATTGCCGCACCTTCCGGAAGGCGGTCATGGCCCCCTCCCGGAACGCCCGGTGCCACGCGCTGCGTGATCCTTCAAGACTGATCGACGCACCGGCGCGGCGCCAGTCCACATCCTCCACAGGGGCCGCCCGGCGGCCCGGCACCGCTATCGGCGTGTAAACGAACGACGCCGGCAGCCACGCGCCGGATCGTCCGCCCGCACGCACTCGCGCAACACGACGAACCTGCCCCGGCGACCTTCGCGGTGATCTTCGCGGTGATCTTCGCGGTGATCTTCGCGGTGATCTTCGCGGCGACCTTCACGGCGACCTTCACGGCGATCTTCGCGGCGACCTTGCCGGCCGCCTTCCCGCGCCAGCCGGCCCCACACGTCATACCGCCCGATACCGGCCCGCCCCACTCGCCGCCACCTTCCCCGCGCGCCCCGGGCGCGATCGCCCCTTGCGCCCCGTTCGTGCGTTGTTCCCCGCAATTCGACTTTTGTGCGCGCGCAACAATGGCGATGCCTCGCGCCCGGCGCCCTGCGGGAACCCGTCTCCCGCTCGGCACCGGGCGCGACGGTCTTCAAAAACCACATCTCTCGAGGACATACCATGCAACTCCAATCCCATCCCGCGTGCCGCCCGTTTTACGAAGCCGGCGAACTCACGCAACTGACTGCCTTTTACGAAGAAGGACGTAATGTCATGTGGATGATGCTGCGATCGGAGCCGCGGCCGTGCTTCAACCAGCAACTCGTTACCGACATCATCCATCTCGCGCGCGTCGCACGCGACTCGGGCCTGCCGTTCGACTTCTGGGTGACGGGCTCGCTCGTCCCCGAGCTGTTCAACGTCGGCGGCGACCTGAGCTTCTTCGTCGACGCGATCCGCAGCGGCAAGCGCGACCTGCTGATGGCCTACGCGCGCTCGTGCATCGACGGCGTGTACGAGATCTACACGGGCTTCGGCACCGGGGCGATCTCGATCGCGATGGTCGAGGGCAGCGCGCTCGGCGGCGGCTTCGAGGCCGCGCTCGCGCATCACTACGTGCTCGCGCAGAAGGGCGTGAAGCTCGGGTTCCCCGAGATCGCGTTCAACCTGTTCCCGGGCATGGGCGGCTATTCGCTCGTCGCGCGCAAGGCCGATCGGGGCCTCGCGGAGCAACTGATCGCGACCGGCGAAGCGCATGCATCCGAGTGGTACGAGGATCGCGGCCTGATCGACCAGACGTTCGACGCGGGTGACGCGTATCTCGCGACGCGTACCTTCATCGACGTGACGAAGCCGAAGCTGAACGGCGTGCGCGCGATGCTGCGGGCACGCGAGCGGGTGTTCCAGCTGTCGCGCTCCGAGCTAATGGACATCACGGAAGCATGGGTGCATGCGGCGTTCACGATCGAGCCGAAGGATCTCGCGTACATGGAACGCCTCGTGATGCTGCAGAACCGGCGCGTGTCGAAGCTGCGCACGGTGTAGTGCGACGGGCGCCGCTTGCGGGCGGCGCCCTTTCATGAACGGAGCTCAGGCGATCAGCCTGAGCTTTCTCGTCTCCGCGAGCCACGCCTCGAACGCCTGTGCCGGCATCGGGCGCGCGTAGTAGTAGCCCTGCGCGTGATCGACGTCGAGCTGCTTGAGGAATTCGGCTTCCGCATGCGTTTCGACACCTTCGGCGATCACCGCGAAATTCAGCGCCTTCGCGAGCGACACGACCGAGCGCACCAGCGCCTGCGAGCGCGGATTGCGGTCGATGGCCGTGATGAAGCTGCGGTCGAGCTTGATCGCGTCGAGCGGCAGGCGCGACAACTGCGACAGCGACGAATAACCGGTGCCGAAATCGTCGAGATGGATCTCCGCGCCGAGCTGGCGGAACTGCCGCATCAGCCCGTTGGCGGAATCCTCGTCCTCGATGAAGCAGCTCTCGGTCAGCTCGATGTCGAGCAGGCCGGGCTTCAGCCCCGCGGCGTCGAGGATCGACGCCATCTGGTGCACGATGTTCATGTCCTGCAACTGCCGCGCGGACACGTTCACCGCGATCCGGATAGCGAGCCCCTTCGCCTTCCACGCGGCGGCCTGCGCGGCCGCGGTGCGCATCACCCAGCGCCCGAGCGGCGCGATCAGGCCCGACTCCTCCGCGAAGCGGATGAATTCGATCGGCGCGACGAGCCCGCGATCGGGCGACTGCCAGCGGATCAGCGCCTCGACGCCATGCACGTCGCCGGTCGCGATATCGACGACCGGCTGGTAGTGCAGCACGAACTGCTCCTCTTCGAGCGCCTTGCGCAGGTTCGTGTCGAGCCACATGTACTTCGCGACCTTCTGGTTCATCTCCAGCGAGAACACGCGGTACGTATGCTTGCCCTCTTCCTTCGCGACGTACATCGCGGTATCCGCGCTGCGGATCAGCGTCTCGAGCGAGTCGCCGTGCTGCGGATGCATCGCGATGCCGATCGAGCAGCTCGTGTAGACCTCCATCAGCCCGAGATGGATCGGCGTGCGCAGCCGCTCGAGGATGATCTGCGCGGTCGCTTCGAGCAGCGGCCGCGTGCCGTGCTCGAACAGCACGAGGAATTCGTCGCCGCCGAGCCGCGCGAGCGTCGCGCCGGACGGCAGGCAGCCGCTGATGATCGCCGACACGTCCTGCAGCAGCCGGTCGCCGGTGATGTGCCCGTAGTGATCGT